>ENA-UOOK01001846-UOOK01001846.1-fermentation-metagenome-genome-assembly--contig:-NODE-1846-length-27293-cov-4.577943_pt1 | contig 27293 bp, 22 predicted proteins | sample MGYA00245777_ERZ724023 | MGnify/ENA primary metagenome ERZ724023 (study PRJEB28704, sample SAMN03018312) | fermentation metagenome | biome: anthropogenic terrestrial biome; feature: soil; material... | reverse complement strand
GCTTCCCGAGGAAAAAGAAACGGGCGTCATTGTGAATATCAATGGAAAACGCTGTGGATTTTATAGGGACGAGGACAATAATATTTATGTGGTGGATACCACCTGCCCCCACATGGGCTGTGAGCTGAAATGGAATTCGCAGGAGAAATCCTGGGACTGCCCATGCCATGGTTCCCGGTTCGATTATCGGGGCAATATTCTGGAAGGTCCCGCCGAGTACAGGCTGAACAGCTATAATGAGTCCAAAAATAAAATCAATCCGCAAATTAAGTAGCAGCGGAAATAGGTATTCTCTTTTTGCTGAAATTACCCGGATGCAAATGGGGCGGTTTTTATTAAAACCGCCCCATTTGCCTGTTTGCCTATTTTTGAGGCTGGTTTGCAGAAAAGTTTCGAATAAAAATATTGTCTCGTTCAAGAAGGTCCGAAATGGTATCAAAGCCCAGCTGATGCAAAAGCTCGATGACCTGCGGATTATCAATGGGCGTCTTGTAGCTTGCCAGCTTGCCGTATTCATTTACAAGCTTTGTGCCTTCCTGGTAAGGTATAATGGCTTTGGGGCCGCCGACGCAGCCGCCGACGCAGCCCATCCCCTCCATGAAGTTTGATTGTATATTGCCCTCCATAATTTCTTTCAGCAGCTTTTTGCATTCCACAACGCCATTGGCCTGGGAAGCCCGGAGGGGCATCTTTCTGTCGGGCGAGAGCCTGTTTAAAGTGGTTTGGACCGCTTCGCTTACACCGCCGGTCCTTGCATAAATGCGGCCGGCTGTGGACGAATGGTCCCGCATATCCTCCGGCATCTCTGCCGGGTTAATTCCAGCCAGCTGGAAAAGATCATTAATTTCCTGGAAGGTTAAGACATAATCCACTGCGTCCTTGATATCGGCTTCTCTGGCCTCGGCTTTTTTCGCAATACAAGGACCGATAAAAACAGTGACGGCATCGGGCTGGACATGCTTTATGGCCCTGCCGCATGCGACCATGGGAGAGACGGCAGGAGGCATATGGGGGATGAGATCATGATAGATCTTTTTGATCATGGCTACCCAAATGGGGCAGCAGCAACTGGTCAGCATGAAATCCTTGTCCTCGTGGATGGTCCGGTCAAATTCCAGCGCCTCTTTCAAGGTTAGAATATCGGCAAATAAGGCAACCTCAAGCATTCCGTAAAACCCAAGAGCCTTAAAAGCGGACCTGAGCTTTCCGGCGGTCACGTCCGTCGTGAACTGCCCGTTAAAGGCAGGCGCTATCATCGCATATACCGGCGCTTTTTTCTGATTTAGGATTTCCAGGATAGGGAGCATGTCCTTTCTATCCTGCAGCGCTTTGGACTGGCAAATATCGATACAATTATGACAGCCGGTGCAATGGTCATCGTCGATAATAACTTTTCCTTCTTCATCGCGTTTAATAGCAGAAAACAGACAAGCGACCTGACAGTCTGTTTGTTCTTTATCAACGCAGTTTTGGCAATTTTCCACATGCACGACGGCTGGCTGATTTTCAGGATGGAGCAGACACTCCAGCTGTTGTTTGTTATAGGATGAATGGGCTTGGATATCATGGATTTCCTCGTCCAAATGATTGGCTAAAGACGCCTTAACCAATCTGTTATAAAGATCTCTGAAGGTTTCCAAGTATTGATCCTCCTTGCGTTTTTTAAGTATAAATATTTAAGTGGTTATTTAAATCGTACCCAACAATTATTATTTATTATAACAAAACCCCTTGAAAATAAAAATTAAATTATATTTTATTTATTATTATCCTTGATATATAATAAAAATGTCTTGCGGATTGTTTTAATGATTTTTCGTAATATAAGCAAAAGGAGCAATGGAAAAATGAATTATGAGCATCTTTATGCGGTAAGACCTATTAAGGATTTGAGGGACATGCTTATTTCAAGCGTGGAGCTGTATGGGGATAAAGCAGCTTTTCTGGCTAAGAAGAAAAATCACCCCGATTATTTTCCAATAACCTATAAACAGTACAAATCCGATGTCGATGCAATGGGAACGGCGCTCTGTCATTTGGGCCTTAAAGGCGGTAAAATTGCTCTAATAGGAGAAAACCGGTATGAGTGGTCCACATCCTATCTGGCTATTGTCAACGGTACCGGTATTGTTGTTCCCCTTGATAAAGAACTTCCCCAGAATGAAATAGAGACACTCATTGACCGTTCAAAAGCCGATGCCATTATTTATTCGGGGAGTGTCGGTGAAAAAATTGAAGGACTTATCCGGAAATCCACCAGTATTCGCTATTTCATCAGCATGGACCAGGAACAGGACCAGGAGAATATATTATCTTATCAATTGCTTCTTGAAAAGGGCCACCGCCTGCTTAAGGAAGGGAACAGAGACTTTTTGGATGCTGTTATAGATACAGATGTCATGAATATGCTGCTGTTTACATCGGGCACTACAGAAATGGCCAAGGCCGTCATGCTTTCCCATAAGAATATCAGTGAAAACCTTATGAATATGTGTTCGATGCTGTATATTGACGAGAGGGATGTGTTCCTGTCCGTTCTGCCCATCCATCATACCTATGAATGCACCTGCGGTTTTTTGTGCCAGCTCTACAGGGGCAGTACCATCGCTTATTGTGAGGGCTTAAGGCATATTGTAAAAAATGTGAAAGAGTCCAAATGCACGGTAATGCTTGGTGTTCCTCTGATATTTGAGTCGATGTACAGGCAGATCATGAACCAGGCTGTCAAACAAAAGGGGAAAAAGGCCATTAAGTTTGCAATAGGTCTTAGCAATGCATTGCGGGCCGTTCATATCGATATCCGGCAGAAGCTCTTTAAACAGATTCATGAAGCACTGGGGGGAGATATCAGGCTCTTTATCAGCGGTGCTGCGGGAATTGATCCCCAGGTAGCCAAAGGCTTCAGAGAAATCGGGTTTAATCTGGTACAGGGCTATGGCCTTACCGAATGTGCACCTATTGTGGCTTTGAACCGGGATGTCAACTACAAGGATGACGCAGCCGGATTACCCCTTCCCAATCTCCAAGTAGAAACTCATGAGCCTGACGAGGATGGCATAGGAGAAATCAAATGCAAGGGATCCAGCGTCATGTTAGGTTATTATGAGAACCCTGAAGCAACCGGCAAAGTTATCAGGGACGGCTGGTTCTACACCGGCGATCTCGGCTTTATTGACCGGGAGGGCTTTGTTCATATTACCGGCCGTAAAAAGAATGTCATTATTACCGGAAACGGCAAAAATGTATTTCCTGAAGAAATAGAAACCATTCTCAATAGGAGTCCGTACGTCAAGGAATCACTGGTTTACGGCAAAGGCGACTCCGATGGGGATACGGTGATCTGTGTCAGGATAGTCCCTGAAACCGAAAAGATTAATGAGGAAATAGAACAGGGCACTGCTCCCGGCGCAACTGTGGAAGAAATCATTGGGCATGAAATAAAGAAGGTTAATCAGCAGCTGGTTTCCTACAAGCATATAAAGAATTTCGCATTGCAGGAAGAAGAATTTATTAAGACCACCACCAAGAAGATCAAGCGATTCGAGGAATTAAAGTAATAAATAATTTCAGGCTGTATCTGCCAGACTCTTGCAGGGTGCCCTTTTTACAGAGACACCCTTTTCTCATCTTTTCAGTTTTTTAATTCGTATGTTAAAATCCCGTTCAGGGGGGTATTTTTAAAAAAAAATACGGAAAGCCTAAACTTAAATAGTTTTAACAGATACAAGGTGTTTCTGAAAGTTTGTTAAATTTATGTTAACTACGTTTTTTAGCTTTTTTTGTCGTTTAAAGGCGAATACCTCTATGCTATAATGTTAAAAGCTTATTAAGAAGGTTAAAAGCGAGTTAAGTAAGATTATATTAAGAGTACATTGGCGTATAACCGGACCACTCGTAGTTATGACAATCGAAAGGGGAAGTCTATGTATTTTGCACTAGTTGTTGTTCTATTTCTGGTGTGTGCTTCAGTCTTTGTCAATGGCTGGACCGATGCGCCAAACGCTATTGCTACCGTTATTTCGACCCGTGTGCTTAGTCCCAGGGCAGCAATATTGCTGGCAGCGGTGTTCAACCTGGCTGGTGTAACCCTGATGGGTACAGCAGTTGCAAAGACCACTGCAAATATCGTTGCCATCGGCACAGGTCAGGATGCGCTTGTCACACTAGCCGCTGCTCAGCTCGCTATCATCATTTGGGCTGTTTCGGCCTGGAAATTCGGTATCCCTACCAGCGAGAGCCATGCGCTGATCGCGGGTTTAATGGGCGCAGGCATCTCTTTTAAAGGATTGGGAGCATTTAACTGGGATGAATTCAAAAAGGTTCTTTATGGACTTGCAATTGCTTCGATATTAGGCTTTATTGCAGGCTTCGTTATGACAAAGATTATAAAATTCACATTTAGAAATTCAAACCGCCGCAAAGCAAATGTCTTTTTCTCCTGGGGGCAGATTTTTTCAGCATCGTTGATGGCTTTCAGCCATGGGGCCCAGGATGGGCAGAAATTCATGGGGGTGTTTACCCTGGCCCTGGTGGTGGGAGGAGCTCTGCCCGCCTCGGAAAATTTGGTTATTCCTCTGTGGATAAAACTTCTCATATCTTTATTAATGGCTGTAGGCACATCGATAGGCGGAAACAGAATTATAAAAACCATGGGTATGGATATGGTAAAGCTGGAAAAGTATCAGGGGTTTTCGGCAGAAATCGGCGCTTCAGCCTGTATGCTCGGGGCTACGGCCTTTGGTATTCCCTTAAGTACAACCAATGCCAAGGGCACCGCCATTATGGGAGCGGGTGCGGCAAAGAGCATTTCCAATGTAAATTGGGGCATTGTTAAGGAAATGTTTACGGCCTGGATACTGACATTCCCGGCATGTTTGATTCTAGGTTTTGTTATGGCCAAGTTTTTCACTTTTATATTCTAATGAGGAGGATATTTTTTTATGGGTTTATTTTCAAATAAGGAAACAGACTGGTACCAATTGTTTGTGATCTCCAGCTCTTTTTCCAGCAAGGCTGCCAAAACATTGAAAAATGTATATGATGACGGAGTTATCGACTATTCGGAAATTCAAAAGGTAAAGGCCATAGAGCACGAAGCGGATATCCATGTCCACCACTGCTTAAAGCTTGTTGAAAAGGCTTTTGTCACACCCATTGACCGGTCCGATATCGTAGAGATCATAAAGGAAATCGAGAATATTACAGACCATATCGATTCCATTGCCAATCACACCTATATGATGTGTGTCAAGGAAGTGGACGAAACCTGCCAGAGCTTTATGGGCCTTCTTGTAGAGGCCTGTGTTAAGCTGGAAGAATTGATGAAGAACCTGAAGAATTACAAAAAGAACATAGAGCTTGTCAATGACCTGGTTATTGAAATCAACCGCATTGAGGAAGTGGGCGATAAGATGTATCTGAACGCCATGAGGACACTGTTTGAATTTGAAACGGACGCGAAGAAAATCTTCACCTATAAGATTCTTTATGAGAAGCTTGAAGATGCCCTGGATAAATGCGAAGACGTGGCTGATATTGTCCAGAAGATTATTATCGCAAGTACCTGATCACTAAAAGCGGGGGCGGTATACGAAAGCGGGTTCGAAGTACGGATCCGTTTTTTTAATTCAATTCGTATTTAGCGCCATGAGTGATGTTTCATACGCCCTCAATAAAATCCGTCCGGGATTTTATTTGGGTAAGCCAGCAACCCTGCTCCGCTGACGCACTAAAACATCACTCTGCCGATCTGGAACTAGACGAATTAAAGATTTTGACCAAAGATATAGACTTCTGATCTAAAAATATTTAAACCGTAATCAGCTAATGGCAGGGGTAATATGGTAATATATATGGGGTGACTAAAAAGATTTGTCCACGGAGGTAGAATGCAAATGAAGAATATAAAAGCCAGAATATTGGGGATTTTATTGTGTCTGACCCTTGTCTTAGGCATGGTCCCTATTGGAGCTGCAACGGCGGATAATAACCTTGTTACAAGGGAAGAAGCCGTAGCAAGCCTTCTCAACACGGTCGGTTTCAATGCTTTAAACGAATCGGCTGCCGATTTAGGGGGCTTTTTAGATTCGGAAAAGATAAGCGCCGACTATATCGATGAGATAGGGAAAGCCGTGAGCAACGGCATTTTAGTTGGAGCAACGGATAAAACATTGGCGCCTAAAGACAATATAACACGCCTTGAGTTTGCAGTGGTCATAAGCCGCTCTATAAGGGAGCTTCCATTTATAAATGCCGGCCGGAATTATCAGGATGTACCAAGCGATGCCGCGGGCGATGTGAACCGCCTCGTCAAATCCGGTCTTATGGCGGGTTATGGAGATGACCAGTTTGGTTCGGAGGATTATCTCACCAGAGATCAGCTCGCTGCAGTTCTATCCCGAATAGAAAAGCTGCCGGAGACAAGGCTGCAGGACGATTTTTATTATACCGTCAATTATGAGTGGTTGAGCACTACGAAGCTTCCAGCCGGATATCCCGGTCTGTTTGCTTTTGATGAAGTAAACATAAGCAATAATGACAAATTGAAGCTGATTGCGGAAGAATTGCTGAAAAACGCATCTTCGTACCGGCGTGGGACAAAAGAACAGAAAATGGCTGATTTCTATAGGACCATACTGGATACGGAAAAGAGAAATAAGCAGGGGATCGAGCCCATAAAGAAGTACCTGGACAGGATCCAAAATGCTAAATCCGCGCAGGAGCTTCTTAAGACGATGTCGGAATTCGAAGATGAAATCGGTTTCAATGCACTGTTCAGTTTCAGTCCCTTAGCGGATTTAAAGGACAGCAGCAAATATTCTTTATATGGCACAGGGCTTGGCTCTGTTCTTCCTGCCGCGTATTATGTCAATGAGAGCCCACAGATAAAGGCTCTTTACACCGATTTTATCGCGCAGATGCTGGGGTTGGCCGGGGCAGATGAGGAAGAGGCGGCGAAGGCTGCACAGAGCATTTATGATTTTGAAAAGATTCTGGCAGAATCCACGCTCAGCAACGAACTTGCAAGCAAAGTCGAGAATATTTATAATCCAATGACTTCGGAGGAACTGGATCAGCTGTTTGGGAAGGTCGATTTGAAAACTTATATGGATGAGCTGGGATATGGTTCGGTTGAGAATGTTATTATCACCGATACAAGTCTTATGAAGAAAACCGGTGAGATTGTATCCGATGAAAACCTGGATATATTGAAGACTTATTCCGGCTATAAACTTATTGTCGGTACAGCTCCTTATCTTTCAGAGGAACTGTTTGATGCAATTGTCGCCTTTAACAATACTTTTTTAGGTGTAAACAGCACCATGAGTGATGAAGATATGGCATTCAATATTCTTAATTCAGTCATGAGCCATTATCTTGGCGAAGCCTATGTCGAAAAGTATTTCTCTGAGGATGCCAGGGAGGATGTCGAAAGCATCGCCAAAGAAATCATTGCAACCTATAAGAAGAGAATACAAAAACTTGACTGGATGGGTGACGCTACAAAGGCAGCAGCCATTTTGAAGCTGGACTCCATCAAGATGAAAATTGGTTACCCCGATTCCTTTAAAGATCCATTGTCCGGAATCAGTATAAAAACTTATTCCGACGGCGGATCCTTACTGGGTAATATATTTGCGATCAACTCGGCGCAGGTGAAGGAGTCGAAAAGTCTGCTTTCAAAGCCTGTTGATAAGACCGGCTGGGCCCTGCCGCCGCAAACAGTGAACGCGTTTTATAATGCGACAAACAATGAGATTACATTCCCCGCCGGTATCTTGCAGGCGCCCTTTTATGATGTGAACGCCACACGGGAGCAAAATTTAGGCGGAATCGGTACGGTGATTGCCCATGAGGTTACCCATGCTTTTGATAACAACGGGGCTCAATTTGATAAAGACGGGAATATGTCAAATTGGTGGTCCCAGGAGGACTATGAGAATTTCCAGCAAAAATGCAATGAAGTCATCGCCCTTTATAACGGCCTTGAGATTGCGCCGGGAGCCATTGTCAACGGTAATCTGACGGTGTCTGAGAATGTGGCTGATATCGGCGCTATGGCCTGTATTCTTGAAATTGCAGAGAGGCTGCCCGATACCGATTATGAAGTATTGTTTAGGAGCAATGCCAATATATGGCGTATGACGGCGACCAAACAAATGTATCAATATCTGGTGACCCAGGATGTCCACGCGCCAAACAAATTCAGAGTCAATCAGGTGCTTCGGAATTTTGATAAGTTCTATGAGACCTATGGCATCAAGCCGGGAGACGGCATGTATTTGGCTCCGAAAGAGCGCGTAATAGTCTGGTAAAATACATCAAATCAGGCTACAATAAATACATGCAATATGCCGGAGGTGTTTTAAAATATGAGAGTTAATCCTAAAGTCAGACGTATAGTGGCCTCAGTGCTGGCTGTATTATTGGCCCTGTCCATGCTACTGAGTGTTATCGTGATGAGCTTTCGGTTCTAAGAACCCCCAACCATCAACGCAATCAAAGATTGCCGGTGGGTCCCGGGAACCTTGTTATTTCGTAATAAAGAAGGGGACGTCCCAATTGCCGGGCCGTTCCCTTTTTCCTTCCGCAAAAACTGCTTTTTGAATTATTGGTCTCCTGAAAATGTAGTATGCCGTTGACCGTCATACCGGATAGGATTTGCTTTTTCCTTAGTGAGCTTTGCCTTTCCCTGGAGTTCAGGAACAGGCGCAGTCTGATTCTTCTCAAAATGCTGTTTTTTATTGCTTTCTGTTCCATGGGGCTCGCTTGGATCAGGACGTCGCATACCCTTTTTTGCCATAAGTCTGTGCTCCTTTCATCATTTCTGCCCATAGTGTTTGAAAGTTTATTGATTCGCATACCGGGTGATATCTGAAAATATGTATTTTTGCATACAAAAAAGGATTGTTCTTTTGGGAAAACCCTAAAACAATCCTCTTTGTTTTGCCGTTAAAATATGAATGCTATCTCAGTTTCGCGCCGAAATTCCTATCGAGATTTTCGAGGATCCTATCCATGGCGGAATTAATATCCTCATCCTTTAAAGTCCTGTCGGCTGCCCTGAAAGAAAGTGCGAAGGCGGCGCTTTTCATGCCCTCCGGTACCTGGGCGCCCTGATAGATATCAAAGAGCTGTACGTCCTCCAGGTATTCTCCGCCTCTTTGCCTGATGGCAGCCATAAGATCAGCCACATATACTTTTTCTTTCACTACAACGGCTAAATCCCGGGTGATTGCGGGGAATTTGGGCAGGGGCCTATATTGCCTGCCGGTAGTGGAAGCTTCAATCAGAACGGCGGCATCGGCTATTGCTGCATAGGTTCTTTGAGGGCAATCATTTTTCTCGGCCACCTCGGGATGTATTTCTCCCAATATCGCACAGGCCGTGCTTTTTCCGTCTATTTTAACAAATAATCTTGCCGTGCGCCCGGGGTGGAAGGAGGGGTCCCCGGTTTCGGCTTTGAACTCGAAATCGGTAATGCCCATTGCCTTAAGGAGCTCTTCCATGCAACCCTTCAAGAAAAAGAAATCAGCCTCTCCGCCGTAAAGGCCCAGGGTCAGTGTCTCCCTTTCATCGGGAAGCGCCTCGCCCTCCCGGGGAATATATACATAGGAGAGTTCAAAAAGCCTTGCTTCGGGTATCTTGCGGCTGCTGTTAATGGAAAGCGCCTTCAGCATACCGGGCAAAGTAGTCGTTCTCATAATGCTGAAATCTTCGCCCATGGGATTTGAGATCACCACGGCATTGCGCAGGGGGCTTGCGGCAGGCAGATTGATGCTGTCAAAAATCTTAGGGCTTGCAATGGAGAGGGTATAGGCTTCATAGAGTCCGCAGCCCGTCATGGAATTCCGGATCACATCCTCCATACGCTGCTTGTAGGTTTTTCTGCCCTGCATGGATTCCTTGCCTGAAAGAAGACTGGGCTTAATATTATTATAGCCGTAGAACCGGGCGACTTCTTCGGATAAATCGGCAAGTCCCTCAATGTCACTGCGGAAGGAAGGAGGGATGAGGGTCATTTTTGCTTCATCCACGTCAAATTGGAGAGCCTTGAAGATCCTTACCATTTCAGCCTCTGCTATATCTGTTCCGAGAAAAGCATTGATGCGGTCCGGCTCGAATTTTAAGACCTTCTTCTGATACGGGTTTTCATAGCAGTCAATGATACCCGGTACGATCCTGCCCGCGCCTAAAAGCTCAATCAGCTCTGCACAGCGGTTTAAAGCGGCAATGGTGTTTTCCGTATCCAAGCCTTTTTCAAAACGGCTGGAAGCCTCGCTGCGGAGTCCCATTTTCTTTCCGGTAATCCGGATGGATGAGCCCTTAAAGGTAGCTGATTCCAAAAGCAGCATCCGGGTTTCCGGTGTCACTTCTGAATTCTCGCCGCCCATAACGCCGGCTACACAGACGGGCTTGTTTTCGTCGCAGATCACCAGCATGCTTGGATCCAGCTTTCTATCCTGACCGTCAAGGGTTTTAATGGTTTCTCCTTCTTTGGCTGTGCGCACGATAATCTTGGATCCCTGGAGCTTTTCCAAATCAAATGTATGCATGGGCTGACCATATTCCAGCATGACATAATTGGCAATATCCACGATATTATTGATGGGTCTCATACCGGCTGCGGCAAGTCTTCTTTGCATCCAGGCTGGGGACGGCTCAATTTTTACGTCCTTGACCACTCTTGCCGAATACCGGGGACAAAGCTCAGCATCTTGAACCTCCACCGATGCGATGGAATGGATGTCTCCGCCGGCTTCTTCCTTTACTTTTACCGCAGGAGTCTTAAAGGGCACGCCAAGTGTGACGGCGGTCTCACGGGCGAGACCGATAATGGACAGGCAGTCGGGACGGTTTGATGTGATTTCAAAATCCACCACCTGATCAAGGTCCAAAACCTCTTTCACATCAGCTCCCGGCTGGGGTGCGCCGTCAAAAACATACACTCCGTAATCCGGTGCGTCCGGCAGGTATTCCTTTGTCAGATTCAGCTCCTCAATGGAGCACATCATGCCATAGCTTTCCACGCCGCGGAGCTTGGCGGGTTTGATCTTACCTCCGGGAAGTTTGGCTCCAACCAGAGCAAGCGGAATGTAATCGCCTTCTTTGACATTGGCTGCGCCTGTGACGATTTGCAGGACCTCATTGCCGATGTCCACCCTGCAGATGCGAAGCTTATCGGCATCAGGGTGCTTATCGATAGCGGTAATTTTTCCTGCAACCACCTTTTCGATATCCTTACCCATATCTTCAACGCCCTCAACCTTTGAGCCGGACATGGTCATGGCCTCTACATAATCCTTTATATCAACATTAATATCTACGTAATCCTTAAGCCATTTTAATGGTGCCTTCATTTTATTTACCTCCTCAGAACTGCTTTAAAAAACGCATATCATTTTCATATAACAGCCGCAGGTCATCAATGCCATATTTGCCCATGGCGATGCGTTCGATTCCCAGACCAAAGGCGAATCCGGAATAGATATCGGGATCGATACCACATTCTCTCAGTACGTTGGAATGCACCATGCCGGCGCCGAGTATTTCAACCCAGCCCTCGCCCTTGCATATTCTGCAGCCCGATCCGCCGCATCCCCAGCAGGATACGTCAACCTCTGCAGAAGGCTCGGTAAACGGGAAGTGATGCGGTCTTAAACGAATCCTGGTATGCTCGCCAAATACGCCTTTTGCAAAGGCCTGCAATGTGCCTACCAGATCGCCCATGGTAACGCCTTTATCCACCACAAGGCCTTCCACCTGGTGGAACACCGGGGAATGGGTTGCATCCACGGCATCGGACCGATACACACGCCCGGGGCAGATGATGCGAATAGGGGGGGTATGGGCCTGCATATGCCGAATCTGGACAGGAGAGGTATGGGTTCTTAAAACCACACTGTCGTTGATATAAAATGTATCCTGTGTATCCCGGGCAGGATGATTCTTAGGAATGTTAAGTGCTTCGAAATTGTTGTAGTCCAGCTCTACTTCGGGTCCTTCGGCTATTTCATAGCCCATGCCCAGGAAAATATCCTTAATTTCATCCAGCGTGCTTGTAAGAGGATGTTTTTTTCCTAAGGCTTGAATCCGGCCCGGCATAGTGACATCCAGAACCTCGCTTTTGAGCTTCTCATTCAGAATGGCTTTGCCAAGGCGTTCTTTCGCCTTTACGATGCCTTCCTCCAGAGCGGCGCGGACATCATTTGCCACTTGCCCTATAATGGGGCGTTCTTCGGCCGTTAATGCGCCCATCCCTTTTAATATCCGGGTCAGCTCACCCTTCTTGCCTAAAAAAGAAACCTTCAATTCCTCCAGTTCTTGCATATTTGAAATCTTCGAAAGTTTTTCCAGGGCGTCTTTTCGAATGGCTTCCAATTGTTGCTTCATGGTCTTTAACACCTCAATTTTCCTTGATTTATCGATCTCTTGCCTTCATACAAAAAACAGATGATCATAACCGGGCATAAAAAAAACGCTTCGTCATAGGACGATGCGTTTGATCGCGGTACCACCTATGTTCATGACAGCTTCCGGCATTCGGCAGCCGTCATGCACTTTCCTGCTGTAACGGGCTTTTCCCGGCCGCTCCTACTAAAAGCTTCAGGCGGCAGCTCCGAAGTGAAATTCAGCAAATACATTCAGATTGATGCTTACAGCCGATGACACCAACTCTCTGGCTGAAGTGGCAGTTGCTTACTGATCTTCATCATAGCTTCATATGGTCTATATTCTAACCGCGTATACACTAAAGTAACAACCGCGGTTTCAAATAAGGGTAGTTGCTCAATTATTATCCTTATTATACCCATTTGCCGCCAACTGTTCAAGGTTAACGGACGGAAATTTTAAAAAAACAGGGCAAAGCCTTAACCGATTATAAATACTCTTCCGGATGCTCCGATTCATGGCTGATGCGCTGGAGGTCATATGGTGTTTCCTGATATACATAGTAGTTCAGCCAGTTGGCATAGAGCAGGTTTGCGTGTCCCCGCCAACTTACCAGCGGAGGTTTTGACGAATCATTCCCCGGATAGTAATTCTTGGGAAGGTCAATATCCATCCCCTTGCTCAGATCCCTGAAATATTCATCGCCCAGTGAATTGGGGTCGTACTCCGAATGCCCCGTCACAAAAATCTGGCGCCCGCCTTTGGCGACCACAATATATATTCCTGATTCTTCGGATTCGGCAAGTATTTTCAATTCTTTTACCCTTTCAATGTCCTCACGCCGGACCTCGGTATGGCGGGATTGGGGAACATAGAAAACATCATCAAACCCGCGGAAGAGCTTGACATACTTTTTGATAATGTGATGGGGGAACACCCCGAATATCTTTTTTTCCAGCGGATATTTGGGGATGCCATAATGGTGGTAAAGCCCGGCCTGAGCGCCCCAGCAAATATGGAAGGTGGAGAACACATTGGTGACGCTCCAGTCCATGACCTCGGTGAGTTCATCCCAATAGGCCACTTCCTCAAAAGGCATTGTCTCAACGGGGGCACCCGTAATAATAAGGCCGTCAAATTTCTGGTCCTTTACTTCATCAAAGGTTTTATAAAAGAGTCTAAGGTGCTTTTTGGGCGTATTTCGGGAAGTATAGGATCTGGGATGCAAAAGCTCAATATCCACCTGGAGCGGTGAATTGCCGATAAGCCGCAGAAGCTGGGTTTCAGTTACAATTTTTGTAGGCATCAGATTCATAATAGCGATCTTTAACGGACGGATATCCTGATGCATGGCCCTGGCTTCATCAAAAACAAAGATATTTTCGTGCTGCAGCGTTTCATAAGCCGGCAGATTATTTGGAATATTAATTGGCATAGTTTTGCTCCTTCGATTATTACCATGATTCAATGTAATTAATTTGATTTTATGGATAGAAAGGCCCCGTGTCAATAATAAAGAAATACAGATTTTATGTATATCGAATGGAGCCGGGGAATGCATATAAAAAGGTTCCCTGCTTTGCCAGGAACCTCTCAAATAAAAATCAGCATCAGATATTAAAAACGAGCAGACCTGTAAGCCGGGTTCTGTCTTGAACGATCATCTATCTATGCCTGGTATTGCTACAAGGCTTTAGCCACCTCTTTAGGAACAGGCGGGCCGCCTGTGTGTTCCTTTTCACGGTGTTGCTCCAGGTGGGGTTTACATGGCACCCTCCGTTGCCGGGAGGGTCGGTGAGCTCTTACCTCGCCTTTCCATCCTTACCTTACATTCTTCTTTGTAAGGCGGTTTATTTCTGTTGCACTTTCCTTGAAGTCGCCTTCACCGGGTATTACCCGGCACCCTTGCCCTATGGAGCCCGGACTTTCCTCACGCGCGGCTTTTCAGCGCTGCGCCCGCGACCATCCGGCCTGCTCATTTATCTGTATCATGCTATTCTACATCATTCATAATACCTTCGTCAAATGGGAACTGGTGGCAATCTGGGTTAACGCCCAAACTTTTTTTTAAAAAGGCGGTAGGAAAGTAACAACATTGGACTAGCCAGAATAGTATGTAATGAGCTTGTTCGACAAAAAAACAAGCCAATAAATTTCAGATAGAAAGGAGTGATAGAATGAAAAGGAAGATTCTTCAGGTTCCTGTTATAGTAGGAAAAGGCTCAGAGCAGTTTTTTGTTGAGAAGGACGTCAAGATTTCACCTCCCAGTCCCCCTATTTTTAAGATCGAGGAGATTGAGAAAAAGGTTGTAGTGACAGATGCACAAGTAATTCCGGGGAAGGTCATTTTTAATGCCTACATTTGGAAGAATGTCATTTACAAAACCGTAGAGGATGTTTGCGACGGCATAGTCAACGGCCCTGTATACCATGCCACCTTTAAGATTCCGTTTGGAGGTTTTGTGAAAATTGACCCCATCGGATGTGAAAAAGTGACCGAATGCGATAAAGCGGAAGTTCTTGAAGCATTTGTCGAGGGCGAGAAAGATTTCTTACACGGTGAATCTACTTGCAAGGGCGTAACGGTGTTTAACGAACTTCTTGAAAAGGATGTCGTTAAGATCGTAGTCAAGGTTGTCAGATTGGAGCATATCCCGGTAGCTTGCGATGGCGATGAGAAGGACGACGACAAGTGTGAAAGGTGCGACGGCGACAAGTACGAGAAAATCTGCGAAGACAAGAAGGAAGGCAGATGCGAAGAAAAAGAGGATGGCAAGGGCGATAAGCGCTATGACTGCCGTGGAGACTATTATGCAAAATGCCGCGGTTTTTATGGAAAATAAGGGATGAACAAAGGTCTTGTAACTAAAAAATGATTTAATAGACCAAGAAGGGGCCGTCAAATGACAGCCCTTTCTTCTAGTGTTCCCGGTGAGCACACAAAAACCCACATTTCCCCATTAAGTGAGGGAACATTTGTAAAAAAGAAATTTATTAAGTATAGTTATGGTAGACAAGTAATATATAGGGTAAATGTTAATATAAGTCAGATGGGAGTATAAAAATGAAGAAATTTGTAATTAAGCTATTAGTAGCCTTAATTTTATTAACTGTCATTTTTTATACTGTATATACTTACCCGAGAGAATTTAATAAAGAATGTAAAGGAATTTTATATAGACTTGGTGATAGCGATAAAAATTACACAAAAGAAGTCACAGTAAAATTTGATGGTATATTTTCTAAAGATTTTATTTTTGGTTATCACTATATAGGAGATATTTTTGTAGATAATTTTAAGGTAAAGATAAATGAAGTAAAGTTTGATAAATATAATAAAGGTCATCTAGAACCGTATTATGATGAAAACACTGATGAAACTGTTAATTTAGGAATGATTATTGTAGATTCAAATTTTAGCAAATTAATAATTGCTGTTCATGATATACTAATGATAACGGAAAATGAATCACATTACAAATGGTCAACAGGTGATGGATTAGTTATTGCAGCACCAGCTGAAAATCGCATTGAAGCACTAAATATCACAAAAGAACTATTATCAAAATATCTGCATATTCCAGAGGCTAACTTTAAATAATCATAAATCGCTTTAAAGTTATTTTAAAAATTCACACATAGTTCGGCTTATGTCTATTGGCTTTATCTTCTGCATTTGATAATTTTTATAAACTGTTGTTATAATTTTACAGTTCTATTTCTTATTGGGGGTGAGGCAAATGCGTTAATTTTTGCACATTTTCGATCTGCATTATATATTGGCGTTAAACCACTCAAAAAAGCATTTGCCTATTACTGGTTTTGTCATTATGTCTTTCTTTTAAGTCAGTTTCTTTTGCATCAGGACCGGAGACTAATGACATAGTTGTTCATGGAAACAAGGAACTTTTACAAAAAGAATATAATCAAAATACTCAATTTGATGGAATTAAAATGTCTTTAGATGGCTATTATGCATTAGAAATTAATAAAGATAAAGAGCCCGATTATCTCCCTGTCGGTAGACTAGATATTGATCTTTCTAAGCCGGCAGAGGTTGAAAAAGCTTTAGCCAGAAACGATATTGCAGAAGAGATTAAAGAAGAAATAAAAAACAAATACAAGATTGCAAGCGAAACAAATAAAAATATAATTGTTACTTTGTTCTCTTCACAGTTTTTATCCCTGGATGCTTCGACGGCATCTGATGAGACAATATATTATGTATATAATGGTAACTTACTTAGGACCGATAGAATGTATGCGTGGGATGTAAATACACAATATGTATTGGTTAAAGAAGGTATAAAAACTGCTACGGTTGCAGAAAAGATTATTAATATATTACTAACTGGTGCTAATCATATTGATAATGAATATGTTAACTTTATTAGTACAGGGATAAATCTTCTGCGAGGTTGGATAAATTACACTGGAAAAAATATAGCTTTTGGGCATTATGATGACTTCCTTCAAGTTAGACTTATTTACGATGTAGTTAATTCTTGGACATATGGACAGGTTGTTGATACATGGCATCTTGGTTTATCTTCACAAAAAGCTACTGTAACAAATATAGCATCTGAGCAATATTATTTTGGTTCTAGCACTCAAAGGGGCTATACTTACCCTCAAAGTAGAGATGTTAATGTAGTTCATAAAACAAAACATTTTGATGACCCATGGGCTATAGCATGAAATTCTATTTATAATCCGGTATCTGAGTGGCTTTCTTGGAAATGTTATGACATAACTTTTTACTTCTAATTCGATATAAAAGGGGCTGTCTCAAAATAAGAAATTATTTTTGAGATAGCCCCATGGTTTTGTAAAATGAAGCAAATTAAGTATGGCATAAAGCCGCTTTGCTATATTCTAGCAACGCCGGATGCTCTTGCGGCTTCGGCAACAGCCTTGGCCACTGCAGGTGCAACCCGTTTGTCAAATGGGGAAGGAATAATATAATCAGGCGCCAGCTCGTCATCGCCGATAAAGGATGCAATAGCTTTTGCAGCCGCAATTTTCATCTCGTCGTTGATATCGCTGGCTCTTACATCAAGAGTTCCTCTGAACAGGCCCGGGAAAGCAAGGACATTATTGATCTGATTAGGAAAATCAGAACGGCCGGTTCCTATAACCTTTGCACCCGCAGCAATCGCGTCATTAGGCATAATTTCGGGAGTGGGGTTGGCCATAGCAAAAATAATAGGATCTCTGGCCATACTCTTTACCATCTCCTGATCAACCATACCGGGAGCAGATACGCCTAAGAATACATCGGCGCCCTTGATAACTTCCTTGAGCGTTCCCTTTTTCATTTCCAGATTTGAAATTTCAGCCATCAATTCTTTTTCCGCGTTGAGGCCGGGGCGTCCCTTGTAGATGGCACCCTTGGTATCACAAAGAATGACTTTCTTAAGGCCCATACTCATCAGCAGCTTTGTAATAGCAATGCCTGCCGCGCCGGATCCGTTGACAACGACTTCAATTTCAGAGAGTTCCTTTTTTACGATTTTTAAGGCATTTAAAATTGCGGCCAGTGCAACGATGGCGGTTCCGTGCTGATCGTCATGAAAAATTGGAACATCGCACTCTTTCTTGAGCCTTCTTTCAATTTCAAAACAGCGGGGAGCGGAGATATCCTCCAGATTAATTCCGCCAAAGCTTCCTGCCAGCAGCTTTACGGTGTTTACAATAGTGTCCACATCATTGGAACGGATGCAAAGAGGGAATGCGTCTACATCACCGAAGGTCTTAAAAAGAACACATTTTCCTTCCATAACAGGCATGCCTGCTTCAGGGCCGATGTTGCCGAGACCAAGCACAGCACTGCCGTCTGTTACCACGGCGACAAGATTATGTCTTCTGGTCAATTCATAAGATTTGTTAATATCTTTCTGGATATCGAGACATGGCTGGGCGACTCCGGGAGTATATGCGATGGAAAGATCATCCTTATTGCTGACGGAAGCGCGGCTGATCACTTCAATTTTACCTTTCCATTCGGCATGGGCCTTTACTGATTTTTCTCCGATTGTCATGTGAGTGTCCTCCTATTTTTTATTGTGAATACAATTTTATATATCTTTGACTTCATTTAAAATGGCTTTTACAGCGTCTGCAGAAGCGCGGAGTAATTTTTCTTCCTCCGGTGTAATCGGAAATGGGATGATTTCCTCAACACCATAAGAATTAATAATGGAGGGCAGGCTTATTGCAACATCGCTGATGCCGTATATACCGTCCACAACGCTGGATACTGTTCTGATGGTATTTTGGTTCTTTAAAAGAGTTTCCACGATGCTGTTTACCGCAATGGAAACAGCGTAATAGGTAGCTCCTTTATTCTTGATGATGGTAGCTCCCGCTTTTTTGATTTCTTCTTTGATCTTTTCCCGGTCTGCATCGGTAAAGGTATTGTGGTGAAGATTTCCGTATTCCTCTACATTCATTCCGGCAATATGGGTAGAGCTCCATAACGGTATCTGGGAATCACCGTGCTCTCCAACAACATAACCGTGGACATTTCTGATGTCAACATTAAATTTCTCAGCTAAAGAAAATCTGAGACGCGCGCTGTCCAAAACGGTGCCCGAACCAAATACCCGGCCGTTGGGAAGCCCGGACCATTTTTGTATCTTATATGTCAGAATGTCAACGGGGTTTGCTACCACGAGAATGGCGCCCCGCGTATAGTACTTCATAATATTGTCTGTAATATCCTTTGCGACGACGAGATTTTTCTTGGCCAGGTCCAGTCTGGTTTCTCCAGGCTTTCTGCCCATTCCTGCAGAGATGATGATTACATCACAATCTTTTATATCTGAATAGTCCCCTGCATAAACCAACATTTGCCCTACAAAGCAAAGTCCGTGATTGATATCCAGGGCTTCCCCCAAAGCTTTCTCTTTATTTACATCAATGATTACAATTTCACTGGCATTTTGTTGAAGAGCCATTGCGAAAGCCGTTGACGCACCTACGAACCCTGCTCCTATAATTGCGACCTTTGTTTTAGTAATACCCATATAAGCTGCCTCCTTTAAATGTTTTGTTAAATAAATAACATTACGTATCATATCATGTAGATCTACCTATAGCTATCGTCAAAATTGTATAAAAGATTATGAAATTTCTTATTAATTTGTACATGCTAATAAGAACCCCACCCGCTTACGCAGGCAAAGATTGCTTGCGGGTCCCGGGAACCTTGTTGCTTCGTAATAAAAAGCAAGCGCCGTCTCCATGGCGCTTGCTCTTTTAATCCAATTTAGAAATGCTAGATGAATAGTGACATATCTGATTCCTCTGCGGATGCGAGCATGGAGGCGACGCCACCTATATGGATATTATCAATTAATTCTTCCTTTTTTATTCCCATAACATCCATGGACATGGAGCATGCAGTAATCTGTACGCCGTTTTTCTGCGCGGAATCTATCAGATCTTCAAGGGAGCTGATATTTTTGTGCTTCATAACTTGTCGGATCATCTTGGGTCCCATACCCAGCATATTCATTTTGGAAAGCCCCAGCTTTTTAGAACCTCTGGGCATCATGAGGCCAAACATTTTTTCAATAAAGTTTTTTCTGATTTTTGCCTTTTGGGCCTTTCGCAAAATGTTCAGTCCCCAGAAAGTAAAAAACATGTTTACTTTACGCCCCATGGCGGCAGCGCCATTGGCGATTATAAAGGCAGCAATCGCTTTATCCAGGTCACCTGAGAAAACGACAATATTTTTTTCATTCTTCTCGTTGACGGCGTCAATTTTGGCACGATTGCCCTTTTTTACAATAACTTTAAATTGTCCTCCCTGGTTGATGCTTTCGGCCAGTTTGTTGCCGGTCCGATTGCACCAGGCTTCGATATCCGATGCAAAGGCCGGATCGGTTGCCAGTACCTCCAGTTCTTCACCATCTTCAAGGCCTTTTATTGTTTCGCTGACCTTTAAAATAGGCCCCGGACACTGCAGTCCGCATGCATCCACTGAGATACGTTTTACGGGCTTATTGGAAGAAGTCTTAAAACCCTTCTCGGAAAGCTCCATGGCTCTTTCATCATCAGCCTTTTTATTATCATTAATCTTTTTGAATGAAATTGGTGATTTAATCATGCTGTAGAGACGATAACCCCCTGAAAGATTGAAAACCTTATCAAATCCGTTTTGAATCAGAATTCTATAAGCAATATATCCCCTTAATCCGATCTGACAGAAAACATAGACCGGTTTTTTCTTGTCCAGCTCATGTATACGATGCCTCAGTTCATCGACCGGTATATTGACAGATCCGCTGATGGTTCCGTTGGCATATTCCGTTTGGGTTCTCACATCCAGAAGTGTGACTTTTTCGGGATCTTCGGGATCAAGATTACTTACATCATGCCAATGGAAAACTTTCATGTCTCCATTTATGATATTGGAGGCTACATAGCCGGCCATGTTTACAGGATCCTTGGCTGAACCGAATGGAGGAGCATAAGCCAGTTCAAGATTTGTAAGGTCTTTTACGGTCATATTTGCTTTAATGGCTGTTGCCAATACGTCGATACGTTTGTCAACACCTTTAAATCCGGTAACCTGGGCGCCTAGCAGCTGACCGTCTGTTTTTCGGAAAATCAGCTTAATTGTCATAAAAGTGGCGCCAGGATAGTAACTTGCGTTTGAGGCGCTGAATGTATAAGATTTTTCATATTCAATGCCTGCGTTTTTCAGGGTTCTTTCATTGCTGCCCGTCACCGCAACAGTCATGTCGAAAGCCTTTAAAATGGACGTACCCAGCGTGCCGCCGTAGGCGCTTTCAAACCCATTTATATGATCGGCTGCGATGCGTCCTTGGCGGTTGGCCGGCGAAGCCAGAGGGACAAAAACCCTGTTTCCGGTAACAACGTCAACCACTTCCACGGCATCGCCTACAGCATAAATGTCAGGGTCACTGGTTCTCATATGGTTGTCGGTAACGATGCAGCCGCGGGTTCCTAACTGTAATCCGGCATCCTTTGCCAGTGAACTTTCCGGACGAACCCCTATGGCCAGAATAACCAAATCAGTTTTAATCTCGGTGCCCTTTCCAAGGGTTACTATATATGAGGCTCCATCGCAGCGAATGCCTGTCAATGCGTTCTCCAGATAAAGCATCACACCTTTTCCGGCAATATGCTTGTGCACCTCAGCCGCCATATCCGAGTCCAGAGGTTGAATCACATGATCCGACATGTCGGCGACAGACACCTCAAGCCCGAGGGCATGAAGGTTTTCAGCCATCTCAATACCGATATATCCACCCCCTATCACAACAGCGCTTTTGGGTTTATTGTTGGTAACATAATCTTTTATCCGGTAGGTGTCGGGAATATTTCTCAATACGAAAACCGCATCTGATTTTGCACCCTCAATGGGAGGGATGATGGGTTCCGATCCGGGTGATAAAATCAGCTTGTCATAGCTTTCCTCATAGATTTTTCCGCTGGCTTCCTTCACTTCTACTGTCTTCTTTTCCCGGTTTATCTTTATGACTTCGCTTTTGATTCGAACGTCCACATCAAGACGTTTCTTAAAGGATTCGGGGGATTGGAGAGTAAGCTTTTCCTTATCGGTGATTACGTCGCCTATATAGTAGGGAAGACCGCAGTTGGCAAAGGAAATGTAATCACCACGTTCAAACATAATGATTTGCGCATGTTCATCAAGTCTCCTGAGTCTCGCGGCAGCAGTAGCGCCTCCGGCGACTCCTCCGACGATCAATATCTTCTTTGACATTATAAAACGCCTCCCTTTTAAACTGGCTGATAAGCCATAGCCTGTGAACTATTTAACAATTTAATCATAAAATAGAACATATGCTTTTTCAGTGACTATGTCACATACATAAAACCATTGGCGCCCCCTTTTTATGAGCTGCTGTTTGTGCTATATTATGATTGCGACTGCCGCATAACAGGTGCAATGAAATTTCTATTCATAGAACTTTTATCAAAAAGCTATGGCTATAGCTTTTTGGATTGTAATCGTATTTTATAGCAGTTGAAATAGATTTGTTTAAGTAAATCGGGGAGGATCACAGCCGTTGAATTATAAAATTGGTCTTGTGTCGTTGGGCTGTCCTAAAAATCTGATCGACAGCGAAATTATTCTGGGTTCCTTACAGAACGAAGGATTTGAGTTAACAGCAGAGCATCAGCTTGCCGATGCCATTATTGTCAATACCTGTGCCTTTATTGGCGATGCCAAGGAGGAGGCGGTTATGAGTATTTTAGAGGCTGCCCGGTATAAGGAGGAGGGCAATCTGAAAACGCTTATTGTCACGGGCTGTTTGGCGGAGCGTTATAAAGAAGATATCTTAAAAGAAATTCCAGAGGTCGATGTTGTGGTCGGTACGGGGAGTATTGGCGAACTACCTCGCATCATCAGAGAAAGATCAGAAAATAGAAGCAGAGGGCAGGAATTTTATGCCAATATTCCCGATTCGGTTGATTACCTGGATTTAACACGGCTGATAACCGACGATCACGCCTATGCCTATTTAAAAATAGCCGAAGGCTGCAACAACCGGTGCACCTATTGCATCATTCCGAGACTTCGGGGGGGTTACAGAAGCAGGACTATTGAAAGCATTTTAAAAGAAGCCAGGGCTTTGGCAGCCCAGGGGAAAAAGGAGCTTATTTTAGTTGCACAGGATGTCACTTATTATGGCCTCGATATCTATGGGAGAAAAAGTCTGGTTGATCTTATAAAGCAGCTGAGCCAAATCAAAGAATTAATCCGGATCCGGCTTCTCTATTGCTACCCGGAGCTCATTGACGGGAAGCTCATTGAGGAAATGCGTAATAACCCCAAGCTGTGCAAATATTTTGACATTCCTATCCAGCATATATCTGACCGGATCTTAAAGGCGATGGGCCGCCGGGGAACCGGCAGCTATATAAAAACTCTTTTGGCCGATATCCGAGCCAGAATTCCCGGAGTGGCCTTAAGGACAACGCTCATTACAGGCTTCCCTGGTGAGACCGAGGAAGATTTTCAGGCGCTTTATGAATTTGTCGGGGAGAGCGGCTTTGAGCGCCTTGGTGTTTTTGCCTATTCTAAAGAGGAAGGAACTCCGGCCTATAAGATGAAGGGCCACCTTTCAAAGAAGATAAAGGAAGGCCGGCGGGATAGGATTATGGCGCTTCAGCAGGAAAATGTACGGAAATATAATAGCTCGCGAATTGGAGAAATTTATGATACAATGGTCGATGGAGTTGCAGACGATGGCATTTTCTATATGGGAAGATCCTACGCTGAAACTCCCGACATCGATCCGGTTATTTATTTTACATCGCCGGAACCTTTGGAAAAAGGCGCCATGGTACCGGTGAAAATTCTCTGCGCTGATGGATACGACCTGGTCGGAGAAGTAGAGATTGCAAATTAGCAGAGGTGGGACAAATGAATCTTCCGAATAAAATAACGATTTCCAGAATAATTGCGACCCCGATTTTTTTGTTTTTTTTAGTACCCGGGTGGTTTGGACAATTTTTCGGGCTGGCCGACTGGGGCCGGTATGCCGCCACTGTAATATTTGTGTTGGCCGCTTTTACTGATATGATCGACGGAAATCTGGCCCGTAAAAACAATCTTATTTCCGAGCTTGGAAAATTTTTAGATCCAATTGCCGATAAGCTTTTGGTTACCTCGGCACTCATTGCTCTGATTAAAACGGACGGCCTTTCGGTCTGGATCGTTTTTATTATTGTTGCCCGCGAATTTATTGTCTCGGGTTTTCGCTTGGTGGCAGCCGGCCAGGGCGTGGTTATAGCGGCTGATAAATGGGGTAAAATTAAAACGGTCACCCAAATTATCGCCATTGTCGCTATTCTGCTCAGGGATTTTCCATTTTCACTGATTACTGATTTTCCGGTCGGGATGGCACTCATGTATGCGGCTGTTTTTATGACGGTGGTTTCAGGAATTAACTATATGGTTAAAAATTCCAAAATATTGATGGCCGACCGGTGAAATAATAATACAGCGAATAAATCCAGGACGGATTTTCTCGAGGGCGCACTTTAACATCATTCCGGCGCTAAGTTACGAATTGAAAAAGTCGGAAACAATGCCTTTACATGTTTTTGGAACTATGCTAGAATATTTAAGTCTATCCGAACCGATTGCGCGGTTAACGGCGGCTCCGGCCATTTACTGGGCATTCGGCAATTTATATGAAAGGAGTTTGTTATTTATGGAAAGAATGGAAAAACAAGAGATTATCAAGTCTTATGCGACCCATGAGGGAGATACAGGTTCCCCGGAGGTGCAGATTGCACTGCTCACCGACAGAATCAATCACTTAAACGAGCACCTCAAATTCCACAAAAAAGATCACCACTCACGTCGTGGCCTTTTGAAAATGGTTGGCGCAAGAAGGGGTCTGTTGAACTATCTCATGAAGAAAGACATCAATAGATATCGTGAAATCGTAGCAAAGCTTGAATTGAGAAAGTAAGATCTGGGGCGGATTTTTCCGCCCCTTTTAATCATGTTCATGCCGTTGGTCAAGGGCAACAAGAGATCAGAGAAGAGGTTTTCAAGGTTTTGGCGCCTGTTCCCTGACCTTTTGTCCCTGACTGGCGATTATTAGCTTTTGTTTTCATTGAAACAGAGGCACAATAACAACAGGAAGCGGAGAAAAGGAGAATATTATGAAGAAAGTTTTTAATTTTGAAGTTGCCGGCCGGCCTCTTTCCATTGAATTAGGTCAGGTGGCTCAGCTGGCAAACGGGGCGGCTCTTGTCCGCTATGGGGATACGGTGGTTCTGTCCACCGCGACAGCCGCCAAACAACCCAGAGACGGTATTGATTTCTTCCCCTTAAGCGTTGATTATGAAGAAAAGCTCTACTCAGTGGGAAAAATTCCGGGCGGCTTTATCAAAAGAGAAGGAAAGCCTACCGAAAAAGCCATTCTGGTATCCCGTGTCATTGACAGACAAATGCGGCCCAGATTCCCCAAGGATTTACGCAATGATGTCACTATTGTGAATACCGTTTTGTCGGTAGAACAGGACAATTCACCTGAATTTGCTTCTATTATAGGCACGGTGGTTGCTCTCTCTACATCGGATATCCCCTTTAACGGCCCCATAGCAGGCGTTATTTTAGGTCTGGTGGATGGGCAGGTAGTGATTAACCCCACGACCGATCAAAGAAATAAGAGTGACATGTATGTGACTCTTTCTGCAGATAAGGAAAAAATTGTTATGATTGAAGCGGGCGCCAATCAGGTTCCCGATGAGGTCATGCTTGACGCCATCAAAAAAGGCCATGAAGAGATCAAGCGCATCATTGATTTTATTGATTCCATTGTTGCGGAAGTAGGGAAGCCTAAGTTCGCTTATGAGTCCTTTGCCGTTGCAGATGATTTATGGACGGCAGTTTATGAATTGGCTAAGGATGATATCAAAACAGCTCTTATGAACGCTGATAAGGCAACCCGGGATACACAGGTCGACGCTGTTTGCGCAAGTGTCCAGGAAAAGCTTGCAGAAGCTTACCCGGACCAGCAGGGCAAGATCGGAGAAGCGCTGTATAAGCTTCAGAAGAAAACGGTAAGGTCTCTTATTTTAGAGGAGCATAAACGTGTGGATGGCCGTTCCCTGATGGAAATCCGTCCCCTTTCGGCTGAGGTTGGAATCCTTCCAAGGACCCATGGTTCGGCACTCTTCCAGCGCGGCCAGACTCAGGTCATGACCACTGTTACCTTAGGTCCTATGAGTGAAGTGCAGATGCTCGACGGTGTGGATCTGGACGAGCAGAAACGATATATTCACCACTATAACTTCCCGCCCTATTCGGTAGGAGAGGCCAGGAGCTCCAGGGGTCCCGGCCGGCGTGAAATAGGCCACGGCGCCCTTGCCGAAAGAGCTTGAGAGCCTGTTATTCCCAGTGAAACGGAATTTCCTTATGCCATCAGGCTGGTTTCGGAGGTGCTCATGTCCAATGGTTCTACCTCCCAAGGCAGCGTATGCGCCAGCACACTGGCCCTCATGGATGCCGGCGTTCCCATAAAAGAGCCCGTAGCCGGTATTTCATCGGGTCTTGTAGTGGATGAAGAAAACCCGGATAGATTCATTACATTTATGGATATACAGGGAATAGAGGATTTCTTCGGCGATATGGACTTTAAGGTTGCCGGAACCAAGAACGGCATTACGGCAATCCAGGTGGATATCAAGGTGGATGGCCTTACTTACGAAATCATCCGCCAGGCTTTTGAAATTACCAAAAAGGGCCGCATGCAGATTCTCAACGAAGTGATGCTGCCCGTCATTCCGGAGCCAAGAAAGACACTTTCTTCTTATGCGCCGAAGATTTATCAGACCAAGATCGATGTGGATAAGATCCGCGAGGTCATTGGACCCGGCGGAAAGGTTATTAATAAGATTATTGCCGAGACCGGCGTAAAAATCGATATTGAAGAGGATGGTTCCGTATTCGTTGCCACCTCCGACGAAGCGGCCGGCCAAAAAGCCATTCAGATCATTGAAGGGATTGCGGGAGATGTGGAACCCGGTACAGTTTATACCGGCAAGGTAACACGGATTATGACATTCGGTGCCTTTGTTGAGTTCCTGCCCGGCAAAGAAGGTTTGGTGCATATCTCCAAGCTGGATACCAAGCGTGTCAATAAGGTTGAAGATGTGGTCAATGTAGGAGACGAGATCACGGTTAAAGTCATTGAGATCGACAAGCAGGGCCGTATCAACCTTTCCAGAAAAGATGTGCTGCTGGAGAACGGTTCCGGAAAAGAATAATTCTTCAAAGAAATTTTATACTAATAAATGAAACCGGGCCTGGCTGACAGTCAGGCCTTTTTTTAGTGTGCCGAGCATGGCACTATTCTAATCGGTGAAAGTCCGAAGCGGGG
>ENA-UOOK01001845-UOOK01001845.1-fermentation-metagenome-genome-assembly--contig:-NODE-1845-length-27297-cov-7.991447_pt1 | contig 27297 bp, 26 predicted proteins | sample MGYA00245777_ERZ724023 | MGnify/ENA primary metagenome ERZ724023 (study PRJEB28704, sample SAMN03018312) | fermentation metagenome | biome: anthropogenic terrestrial biome; feature: soil; material... | reverse complement strand
GACGGCATTCATCCCAACCCTAAAGGGATAGGGCTTTCTGCCTTCTTACCGTAAAGTCAATAAATGCCATTCTTTTTTCAATAGTTTTAAAATAGATTTAATACATTGCAGGCGTGCCTGCAGCATTGAATAACTATGGTTATCCAATTAGATCAATTCCTATTCTGTCTGTGTTTTTATAAATTACAGGTGAAATTAGTTTGCCATGCAACCTGCCCATGTGAGTGTCGCAGATATGGGATAAAACCGGGGATAAAAGGGCAGCTTAATATAAAATCTATTTATATTGTTTATTAAAAATCAGGTGTGATCAAATTGGGAAAACCAGGAAAAACATCAGGAAACGGTTTATTGCGCTGGATTATTGGGATAATATTTGTTTTAATAGTTATCGCTGGAATAAACGCGGGACTAAAAGATGACCAGGTTGCTGAAGAGCCCCAGCAGGTTGCACAGCAGACAGGAGAAGCAGATCTTGTTGAAGCTCAGGCTCAGGCTGAAGGAGCAGAACCAGGTCAGGGCAGTGGACTTGAAGAGAGTAGTCCTGCAGATAGTCTTGCAGATTATCCTGCAAATGATGGTCATGCTACCGGTGAAAACTTTAAAGATGAAAACCTGACAGTTCATTTTATTGATGTCGGCCAGGGAGATTCAATTCTCATTGAATATGATGGAAAGACTATGCTCGTAGATGCAGGAGAACGGGACAAAGGAACAGAGGTATCAGAATACCTTCACGAGCAGAGCATCTCCAGCATTGACTATGTTGTTGCAACCCATCCTCATTCGGACCATATAGGCGGCATGGACGATGTACTCAACAGCTTCCAGGTCGTGAACTTCATTGACAGCGGCTTTCCTCATACTTCAAAAACTTACGAGAATATGCTGACAACCATTAACGAAAAAAATATTCCTTTTGAAGTAGCCAAAAAAGGAGAAGAAATTGAATTAGACCCTGCTGTTGATATTGAAGTTTTGAACCCGGAATCCAAATATTCCGATGAACTGAACGAAAACTCCGTGGTGCTCAAAGTAAGCTACGGGGAAGTTTCATTCCTGCTTATGGGGGATGCAGGGCTCAAAACCGAAGAAAAACTCATGAGTACCGGTTATGACCTTGATTCTGATATTCTCAAAGTCGGACACCATGCCAGCCGGTCAGGCAGCGGAGAAGCCTTTTTTTCAGAAGTAAGCCCCAAAATAAGTGTAATCGAAGTTGGAGCAGGTAATGACTATGGGCACCCCCATGCAGAAATCCTTGATAGGCTGCAGAAAGCTTCGAAGGTTTACAGAACCGATCTTGACGGCTCAGTTACAGTGACAACAGATGGTTCTGCTTATACTATTACCACTCAGAAAAGCGGCTCTGGAGAAAAAGTGGTAAAAACCGGAACTTCTGTACATGGAACTGACAGTTCTTCGGCTCCGATGAAAACAGAAGAAACAGAAGCTAGAGAAGCCGAAACAGAAGCCAAAGAAGTTGAAGTCAAAGCGAGTGTGACCTCCGGCTCTGCAGAATCAACTGTTTATGTCAGCGGCCTGAGCCTCCAGGATGAATGGGTAGAGGTTACAAACAGAGGGTCATCTCCTGTTTCATTGACAGGCTGGAAAATCGAGGATGACGGCAGCAAGCATACTTACACTTTTCCTCCCTGTACACTGGATTCTCAGGCTACCGTAACTCTTTATACCGGAGAGGGGATGAACACAGCTACCGAGCTATACTGGGGTTCAGGAAGTCCTATCTGGAATAATGATGGAGATACGGCGTACCTATTTGATGACAGTGGAAATATGGTCGCTTCACTGGAGAGGTAAATATGGGAAACTTTAAAGTCACTCTTGATAGAATAGAGGGCAGTACTGCGGTACTGCTTTTAAGGGATAATGAGTCAATAAAAATTGACTTCCCTCTTTTTTTACTTCCACCGGAGAGTAAAGAGGGTGATATCCTGAATCTCAGCATTGACAGAGATGTTCAGGAAACGGAAGCAGCTAAAGAGAGGGTATCCGCTTTGCTTGAGAAACTTAAGAATAAAGAGACTGAATGAAACTATTTAGGTCATCCTTCCGGGTATAAGAATCTGCCTTAAAATTCAAATCATTTTTACATTTGGATAATTGGTATTGTTGATATAAAATTTATACTGTAAATTTATTACATTGGACTTACTTGCTCAATACATGAAATATGATTTTGAGTTCTGGTATTGGCTTTATGTAAATATTTCCTGCACTCACAATAAAAACTACTTTATAAGTTAGAACTGCTTTATAAGTTAGAGGTCAATATCTAAAAATTAACGTTTTCTTTGATTTTTATTATACATGTTGTGTTATTATGGAGAAAATGAAGATTAAGAAGATAGTTATATCGACAGCATTATCACTATTTATATCTGCATTGATCCATATTTTTATTCTATTTACTTTTATTATTGAGAATCTCCGTACATTGCCAGAACTATTTGGACTTCTAATTTCGATTCTTAGTATATTTGTATATCCTTTGGCTCCCATATTTTATGGGTTAAAGACAAAAGATAGAATTGGGTCAGTTATAGTTGGAACAGTGCCGATATTATGTTTGTTCTATGAATTACATCTGAGTTCATTTATTGCTGGAAATATTCCAGAAACAGATCGGATTATCGACGTTGTTACTTATTTTGGAAGTTTGACAATTATTGGTGGGCTGGAAGGATATTATGCATCAAAAGAAAAGATTGATTCTCTTATCGTTGCAGTAGTTTTTATGATAATCTGGGTAAGCATATTTCTAAACGGATTAGATTGAATTTAGGGAGGATATACCGAACTTAAAGGATTTCTACATCACCCTTTTTCTCTTAGCAAATCTCTTTATACAAGATAAAATAACATATGTTATATAACCAACGTTATCAAAAGGAAATCTATATGCCACCAAAAACAAAATTTGACAAAGAAGCCATTGTAGAAGCCGCTTTTGCAATCGCAAAAGAAGAAGGCTTTGCCGGTATCACAGCGCGCAGCGTGGCGAAACGCCTTCGTTGTTCGGTTGCGCCAATCTATCTCAATTTCGGAACAATTGATGATTTAATTAAGGCTGTGGTCGAGCGTGTATTTGCCCTTCTGGATGAAATGTTGAAAAAACAAAAAGGACCGGACCTCTTTGAAAACATTGGGAAAGCCAGTTTAGTGTTTGCGCGGGAGTACCCTGTACTTTTTCGTGAACTGGTAATGCAGAAAAATCCGTACATGGCTTCGTATGAAACCGTTCAGGAAGCTATGGTTAAAGCACTGGCTGAAGATGAAAACATGCGTGGTTTGACGTACGATGAACGCAAGCGCCTGCTTTTAAAAATGCGGATCTTTCAAACGGGGATCTCGGTCATGGCCGCCAACGGCCATCTGCCGTCCTGGCTTGATGACCAGGCTGCTGAAGCGCTGCTTATGGAAACTGGGGAGGATCTCCTGCGTATACAGCAAATAAAACATAAGGAGATTGGGGAATGAAAAAAATAATTATCATAGGCGGGGGTATTGCCGGATTGAGCGCTGGTATATTTGCCCAAAAAAACGGCTTTGAAAGCGTAATCCTTGAGAAAAATCACAACTTAGGTGGGGAATGCACTGGCTGGGACCGGCAGGGCTATCACGTCGACGGATGCATACACTGGCTGGTTGGGACAAAACAGGGGACACCTATTAATGACCTCTGGGTCACTGTTGGAGCTCTCGGTGGGGTTAAAATTTTCCATCCCGAGAGTTTTTTAGCTTTTGAGCACGACGGCGTTACCGTACATTTTTATCGCGACCTTGACCGGCTCAGGTCCAGCTGGCTTGAACTATCCCCTGAAGATAAAGACATTATTGAAGATTTTTGTCAGACGATCAAGAAGTTGCAGTCGTATGAAACACCAGTTGAAAAACCTGAGGACTTGATGACGCTTATGGAAAGAATCCGGTTGATGATCTCGCTGAAAGACGCTGGAGCAGCTATGCAAAAATATGGCAAGATCAGCTCAAAGGACTACTCCAATAACTTTAAGCACCCGGCGCTGCAGGCTGCTCTGTCTTCATTTTTGCCGGAAGGCTATAGTGCCTCATTCATTTTCTTTGCACTTGCAGCCTTTACAAAAGGCCAGGCTTCCATTCCCTATGGTGGCTCTAAGGCCCTCGCAATGCGCATGGTTGAGCGTTACCTCTCACTGGGGGGAGCCATTGAAGCTCCGTGTGAAGCCGTTGAGCTGGCCATAAGCCACAAAAAAGTCCAGCATGTTACCTGTCACAACGGCAAAACCTTTGAAGCCGATTATGTTATTGCAGCATGCGATGCGCACGTACTTTATGAGAGGTTACTGAAAGGCAAGTACCCTGATCATGACTTCCAGATGCGATATAGTAACCCGGCAGATTACCCACTTGCCTCACAAATTCTGGTGGCGTTAGGCTATGAAGGCACAGTTGGAACCCTTCCGCGGAGCCTGTCCTTTCAGGTAGTCCCATTTGAGATCCATCAATCAACTATCAGCCGTTTGACAATAACGCACTACCGGCATGAGCCGGCATTTGCTCCGGAAGGCCACACCCTTATTACCTGCAGCATCAACCAGTTCTATGCGGATTATGAGGCCTGGGATGCCCTTTCACGGGATTATGAGGCTTATAACCGGGAAAAAGAGAGAATAGGCAAAGAGGTTCTCCAGGCAATTGAAACACGTTTTCCCCGGATGAAAGGAAAACTCAAAGTACTTGATGTCGCCACGCCGAAAACGTACGAACGGTACTGCAACGCTTACAGGGGAGCATTCATGCCGTTTTTCCCGACCGTTCGGGGAAAAATGATGGCCCATACCGGGCGAATAAAAGAACTGGACAATCTCTTATTAACCGGCCAGTGGCTGCAGCCGCCAGGAGGACTGCCCGTGGCAGCAATTACAGGAAAAGACACAATCATGCGGCTTTGTATACAGGAAAAAAAGCCATTTGTAAACTGTTAACAGCCTGGAAAAATTAACCTTGCTACCTTTACCCAGAAGTAGGACACCGCAGGTCGCAAGAGTATGAGGTTTTCATAATCCAGCCCATATATCCTTAAAGATATGGGGTTATCTAAAGGCGGTATTTGGAGTCATAAAAAGCGACTCCATGATATTCAATATCTTTTTTGATTATACCTCATTTGTAAAAAGTAGGTTTCGGAACTAAGGAGATTCGGAATTACTGTTTCTTATTTTATCTATCAACATCTAAACTACACGATCTGTGACCTTTGATTTTATACCTATCCAAAAGTCATAAGATATTAGAAAATTTCAATGGTTACAACACTTTTGAAGTACTCAAATCACCTTACATGCTTCCGTTATTTATTCCTGAACTTATCCCAGACCTTAGATCCCGGTGCATTGCCAGTCAGATAAATAATAATATGAAAGACGATCAGGGTTACAGCAAGAATGGCATAACGAGTTGTCGTGTTCTCGATATAAACTATGTCAGCAAAAATCGCAACTAAAAATACTACAGTTACCAACCAGCCCTCTAAGCTGATAGGCCGATAACCCCATCCAAGAATTCTCTTGTCAAACCATGCTTTTTTGGTAATTCTTGTCATATTTCACATCTCCGTTTAAATTCTGGTCTTGTAAACAATCTCATGAGAATCAAACAATCTCATGAAAATCGCCGAAAATAACGCAAATATAATCCAACCTGGAAAATCTTCTAATGTGACTCATTTCCTTAAGTTTTTTGTGTTCAGTTGCTATATTTTAACATTTTTCTCCTTACTGAACGGTAATTTTTCCGTCCACAAGCCTGATAATTTTATCAGCTTTTGATGCCAGCTCCTCATTATGAGTAACTACAATAAACGTCTGGTTATATTCCTTGTTCAACCTGCGGAGCAGTTCATAGATCATGTCGCCCGTTTTTGTATCAAGGTTGCCTGTAGGTTCATCCCCGAGCACGATTGAAGGAGAGCAGCTCAAAGCTCTTGCTATTGCAACCCTCTGGTTCTGCCCTCCGGAAAGTTCTCCAGGTCTGTGGTCCATTCTCCCTTCGAGACCTACTTCCTTAAGAAGCTCTTCGGCGACATTTTTTGCTTTCTCCCTACTCTTACCTGCAATCAGGAGCGGCATCATTACGTTTTCCAGAGCTGTGAAATCTGGAAGCAGGTGATGGTACTGAAAGACAAAGCCCAGTATACTGTTTCTCATTCCGGAACGCTCCTTATCTGACATTTTTGTTACATCTTTGCCATCTATAAGGAGAGTCCCTGAACTGGGCGAGTCCAGAAGACCAATGAGGTGCATAAGGGTACTTTTACCTGAACCAGAAGGGCCTACAATTGCAACAAATTCCCCTTTTTCAATTCTCAGGTTTGCATTGTCGAGCGCGCGAAATTCAACTCCGTTCTGGTAAACTTTGGTCAGGTTTTTAAGCTCTATAACCGGGCTTTCGTTTGTCATACTTTTCGATACCTCACTAAAATTATTGAAATTCAGATAATTTATTGTAGACAATTTATTGTTTACTGCTATTCTTTTTCAGTTCAGGCACTTTCAATGGCTTTTACCGGGTCAAGTTTTGCAGCCTTCTGCGCAGGATAGATTCCTGAAAGAATATTGACAATAAAAGCAAAGAAAGCCGCATACACGAAATTGAGCGGTTCAACTTCAAGAGGAAGAGTCTGAAGCCCGAAATACGTCTCCGGAGGGATTTCTATTTCATAGCTCTGGAGCGCAATTGTTGTAATATAACCAAGGATTGTACCGAGCACGAGGCCTGCTGCTCCAAGGATCATAGACTGGAAAAGAAAGATAAACATAATGCTCTTTTTCGAAGTTCCCATAGCTTTCAGGATACCTATTTCCCTGGTTCTCTGAGCAACGATTGTAATCAGGGTGTTTGCAATTCCAAAACCTGCAATTCCGTAAATCAGGAAGTAAAAAATATTTACTAAGATTGACTGGACCTCTAAGAGGCTGAGGATTTCAGCATTTGCTTCGCTCCAGCTTACAGCATCAAGTCCGGTTTCTCTCTCAATAGAACCTGCAATGATGTCTGCCTGATAAGGGTCTGCTACTCTGACTTCTATGGTGCTTGCAACTCCCGGTTCATTGAAAAAATCCTGAACCGAGTCGAACCTCGCATAGGCTGTGACTTCATCTGCAGAAGTTCCGGTATGGATCAGCCCGATGACCTTAAAAGAAGTTGTTTGCGAGCCCGGAAAAACGACATCTACTCGATCTCCTACATTTACCTCCAGTTTTTCTGCAAGTTGATCCCCAAGAAGGACCCCGTATCTTGTATGAACAAGAGTCATGAGATCGCCTTCAACAACATCCTCACTTATTCTCATAACACTCTCTTCAGCCATAGGGTCAATTCCCTGAAAAGAAACACCTTCGGCATTGTCCCTGTACTCAAGCGCAGCCTGGCCGAGATATTTAGGGGATACAGCTATAACTCCTTCCTTTTCGGAGGTCAGGGCAGATGTATACCTGTAAAGATGGATGAACTCTTCTTTCTCATCCTGAGGACCGATTACAATATGCGGATTATTCTCTATACTTGAGGTTACGAGTTCATCCTGAAAACCCGAAATCATTGCCATCATTACCGTAATCACAGTAACTGCAAGGGCAACAGCAAGTATGGCAAAAAGGGTCTGCTTCTTACTGGAAAATACCTGCCTCAAAGCGATTTTCAGTTCATACATCTGAATATGCTCCTGGGTATGAATATGTATCAGATTATTTAGTCAAGTGAAAATATATAAGTCATAATATATTAACACTGTTGAGGTTTTTAGCCAATTCAATAATTACATTTTCAGCTTTACAATTAATTGGAAAGAAGCTGTGAAATTAATTTAATCTGTATTTACTTTGAACTTATAGCCTTAATAGGGTCTATTTTCGCCGCCTGTCGCGCAGGATATACTCCGGTAATCAGGTTCAGTAGAAAAACGGCTAAAATGATGGATAGAATATACTGAGGGTGCACGACAATGGGGATAAAGGAAATACTTCCGTAAGCATCGGATGGATCTGCCGGGACCTCATACTGCCCTATTGCCAGGGATATAAGGACTCCTGTAAATGTGCCGAAAAGAGCTCCCAGCAGGCCAAGAATCCCACTCTGGAGGATGAAAATCCTCTGGATGCCCGAGACCTGTGCACCCATAGCGCGGAGCATACCTATCTGACCCCTCGCACCGATAACAGAAAGATTCAGTGTGCTGACCACGCCAAAAGAGGCTACGACAACAATAAGCCCGTATAAGACAGTGTTTGAAGTGCTTTCGATAGCAATTGTGTGGAGGATTGCAGGGTCTGTTTCCGTCCAGCCCTTTGCGTTATAACCAACTTCCTCAATCTCATTTGCAACTTTCCTGTCATTATTAAAATCCCTGAGCCTGACCGAAACCCCATTAACCACATCCGAAACGTCATAGAACTGCTGGGCAGTTTTCAGGGATGTATAGGCAAGGGATTCATCCAGAGGAGATCCGGTATGAAAGATCCCCACAACTCTGAGAGAGAGGGGATTTGCATTCGGAAAAGAAACATCTACGGAGTCCCCCAGATTAACCTTGAGTTTTTCCGCCAGCTTTGAGCCGATAACCACTGTGTTTCTCGAAAAATCGAGTTCCTGAAAACTGCCTTCAACCATATCTTCTTCAATAGAGCTGATTTGATTTTCCTGTGAAGGGACCGTACCTCTAAGCTCGCAGTTAAGGGAGTTGTCCTTGAATTTGAAAGAAGCCTGCCCTGTAAGGAAAGGAGAAATTGCAGTAACTCCTTCGATTGAGCTAATCCTTTCTATCAAAGTGCCGTAGAGATAGATGTAATCCTCACCTTCTTCTGGAGATACCGAGACATGAGGAAGTTTTTCCACGGTAGTGTTATAAAGTTCCCCTGTAAAACCTGCCAGAAGAGAATGGGAAACCGTAAGTACCATTACAGCGAGAGCTATTGCTCCTACCGAAAGTAGGGTCTGGAATTTTCTTGCCCGAAGCTGCCTGAGAGCGATTAAAAGTTCATAACTCATGGGATTCACGGCCTTTTTGAGCTTTTATCCTGGTTTTTTCCTGATCGGTACAATTTTGGTTTTGCTCAAGCTGGTTAATGCCGCCTTTTTAAAAATGCAAAAACCATAGCAATCCCCGCAGTTCCGGCAATAATAGAAGAGCCAGTGATACCATTCCCATCATCTTCGCCTGAGGTTTCATTTCCTGTATCAGGGACTGTCTCACTCTCATTCATGGGAGAAAGATCAGACTCAATAATGGTTTCTCTGCGTTCGATAATATCTCCGTCGTTACCGATAAGTTCAATTTCGAGCCTGTAAACTCCTTTCGTGAGCCTTTCTTTCCAGGCGACCTCAACGGTCTCATCGTCATCAGTCAAAAGAACCGGAACTCTTTCACGGACGGATTCAACAAACGAGGAACTGCCACGTCCTGAAGTTTCCTGTACTTCATATACGGAAAAAACCAGACTTCCTTCAAAAGGCACCTGGGATCGCCCTAAAACAGTTGCACTTGCTCCGGTCTCGTCTTCGTAGATATCAGTAATTTCTGCATCGTCTCTGGCAGTGAAACGCTCTGTTAAAGCTATAAACCCCTGGCCTGGGGAGTAAACATGAACCTTTACTCTCCCATCATACTCTTTATTATTTTCAAGGAGAGTACCCCAGGATGCAGAAAAGGTTTCCGGAATACTGGTCAAGGATGCCTTTTCGGTTTTTGTTTCATAGATTACGTCGTGCCCGTTTACAAGCATATATTCTATATCAAAAAGTGAAGCCTGATTTGGGGAGAGTACAACAGAGATCCCATCGGAGTTAGGGACAAGATCATCAACCTGAAGTCTGGAAACTGAGTAGCTGCCGTAAACAAAATCATATTCCGCTTCTGAAAGTACCTGTCCCTGTTCAATAAGCCTTGATATCAGAGTATAAGACCCACGTTCGGGATTCCTGACATCCCAGAAGCCGACTTTCGTAACTCTCGTATCCGCAGGTAGACTTCCAGTTAAGAATTCCTGCGTGGCAATGACCTCTTCATTCCCATTTTCCGACCTTACCAGAGATGCCTCAAGGGTCAGGTTCTCTTCCGGATGGGCTGAGTAGAGTGTTACATCAAAGGACTCTATATCGCTGTAAAGTCCGGTTATGCAGGCCGGACCTGTTCCATTGGTCTGTGTGGTATTTGCTGCAGAGGCCTGGAGGGCCGATAAAAGAAGCAAAGCGAGTACGAAAGGTATTGATTTCATGATTTTACCCCAATTCGATGACAAACACATTATTTTGATCTGAAAGACTTTTAATTATTTTTTTGAGCTATTCACGAAGATCGGTGCAACCAAACAAAGAAGATGTTTCGCCACGCTACGCGTGGTTATGCTGGCAAAACCTTCTTCTCTTGCGATGGCAAAAGTGGCTTCCACAATGGCTTCTCTGTCAAATTTTGTTTTGAGCTGCATACATACCTCTGGTAAATAACATGTGTTATATAACGTATGTTATTTTATCTTGTATAAATAGATTTGCTTATGGTTGATGAACAAGGTTCACTTAGGAGATTTCATATTCAAGCTAAAAAATCAAGCTAAAAAACGCGTGCATGGGCCTCAGATAAGTGTCAAGCGGGACAAAAAGGCGAAATTAACACAATCTACCCACTGAATCTCATCAGGAGCGAGGATCCCTGACCTACCTGATGGTAAACCTGTCCTTGAAGATATGGGGTTATCAGGTACCCTGAGATTTTTCAAGCTCAAGCCAGTAAGTAACTATTCTGCACAGGATCGAATTGAAAATTTTTCGATTATGAGTTCCAGAACAATGATTAATTTCCAAATAGCTTACAGGTAGAGAATGAACCTTTAAATTGCCTCAATTCTGAATTCCTAGCCCCAAAGATAACAAAGTTTTAATTGAATACAGTACTGTTATTTTTGTAAAATTTTTGAGAATACAGAGAGGAAAAAAACATGAAAATAGTTGGAATATCATCAAGCCCAAGAGTCAAAAACAGCAATACCTTAAAATTGCTGAATGCAGCCCTGGAAGGAGCAAAAAAAGCAGGAGCTGAAGTTGAATCTATTGACGTTGCAAAGCTGAAAATAAAATACTGCATAGCCTGTGATAAGTGCCATAAAACAGGCGAATGCTCTATAAATGATGACTTCCCGGCTTTACTGGCAAAGCTGCTGGAGGCAGACGGCATAATATGGAGCAGCCCTAACTATATAACAAACGTGACAGCCCAGCTCAAAACCGTCTTTGACAGATGCCCTCTTGTTATTCACGAACAGCTCTTTGACGGAAAATACGGCCTTTCCTTAACAACGGCAGGCGGAGATGAAATTGATTTTATCCTCGATATTATGAACAATTTCATGATACAGTGCGGAGGCTGTTCCATAGGAGGCGTGGGCTGTTCAATGTCCCGGGGCCCTGAAGCAATAGAAGCAGCAATTGAAAAGTCGCGTGAAATGGGCAGAGACCTTGTTGAAGCGATAAAAGAGAAAAGGCAATACCCTGAGCAGGAATCCAGACATAAGGCATGGAGAGAAGGGTTCAAGTATTCTATCCTTGCCAACAAAGACCACTGGACGCATAACTGCGACTACTGGATAGAAAAAGGCTGGATTAAAGAGTAAAAATCAAAAATCGCTTTTCCGGTAGGCATGGCAGAAAATGCACCAAAAGACTCGGCTTATGTGGGACCTGTCGACCCAACAGGAAACTCCTGGCTTCCTCCCGATTTGATGATTATGGGCATTCCTGCAGGGCTCGCACGGCAGATGGCTGCCTGCCTGGAAGAGTCTTTTATCTGCAAAAGGAAAACAGGATAGCTTATCCTGAGAAGCATGTCAGTATAAAAGCTGCAAGAAGGGAAAGCCTAAAATGAAAAGGCCCCAGACCATAAATGCTGCAGAGATGAAAAACTCTCTGTGGCTGTAGAAAAATTAACTGATATTAATCCATCAGTCTATTTTTATATATTTTGCTAAAACCGCATCGAATCAGATTTTTTCTTTGCAGAATTGAGAAAAGTATAAAAATTTAACTCGATGCTTACAGAGAGACGATCTGGTTCGTTTTCGATTCAACTACTTTTTATCCGTAATTATTTATCCGTAATTATTCTTCTGCTATTTTCAATAATTATAATCAGCATAATATAAAATAATCAGACTAAAGCCAATCTATTTTTCAAGAATACATTTTCAAGTTATTTGATATGATTTTAGAGCGTAATTATTCGCTTTATTTCGGTGGGGGCTGGGCAATGAGAGAGAAAGAAAACTCAAACAACAGCAAGGATGTGCAGGATAAGTTTGAGAAATTATACCAGGAAAATTCTGATCAAATAAATAGTGAAATCGCATCTGCCATAGTAGAAGGGGTGGAAGAAGGGTTGAAAAAAGGATTGGAGGAAGGAATTAAAAAAGGAATTCTATGTGGGCTAGAAGACTGCTTAAATATAGGATTTCTGAAACTTGAAGACATTCATGCAAAAAATATGGAGGAAATAGCGGAAGAAGTAGCTTCAGAAATCCTAAAAAATAAGGTTAAGGATTGTGTGAAAAAGGACACATGTCCTGTTTTAAAAGATAGAGCAGATAGGTTCTGTGACAGGATAATTGGTGAAATCAAATACGAACAAAAGGAAGTTGTTGAATCTGAGATCGATTTAATTAGAGCACTACCGGTGGAGGAGATTTGTAAAAGAGAGGAAGAAAAAATCAGGCAAAAGGTTCGAGATAAAATAGCACACGATTTCATATCTATTACATTATTCGACGGCATTCTGGATGCAATTACCGAATGTATGGATGAAGGTGTAAAAAACTGCACCAGGAAAATCCATGAGATGGCTCAGGATGAACAGGTTCAGGATGAACCGTTCCTTTGAGTAAGCGGGTGGGTAATTATGGAGGACAAAGAACACCATGACGAACTCAAAGGGCCAATAAGAAGCCTATCAAGTGAAATTACTCAAAGATACGTACAGGAACTTATCAGGGAAGCAATTAAGCAGGCCATGAAAAGTAAAACCAGGGGCTTGAAGGAAAAACAGATTTTAAAATTAGAAAAACAAATCAAAAAAAAATCTGACAACGAGAAACTTGAGCAGTTCAAAAAACCTGCTGAAGAAATCTCCAGAAGCATTCGCGAGGGCAGCATTGAAGGAAATAAAGCACTTGGGCAAATGAGCAATATCCTGGAAAAATCAATAAAACCACCTTTACCCCTTATTCTTAAAGTGCTACTCATCCTGATTTTTGCCGGGACTCCACTGCTATTGTTTTTTATATTCATGCCTTCCTTATCAGTGGCTCCGGAAAATCTCGATCTGGCAGAAGGAGTCTCGGAATCGGCCCAATTGGAAATATCAAACACCGGAGGCGGGGTTCTTTTATGGACGGCAAGCTCGGACCAGCCGTGGATATCCCTGAGCCCGAAAAGAGGAGCAAATGAGGGCAATGTTATCGTTCTGGTAGATGCAGACGATCTGGAAGAAGGAACATATGAAGGAATTGTTACCATAGACTCGCTCGCAGGAACAGAACAGTGCCCGATAAGGCTGGTGGTGGGAAGTCAGCCTCCTGTCCTGGCTGTAGATCCTCATTCCATTGATTTTGAATTGGAAAAGGGAGAATCTGGCGAGGAAGAACTCAGGATATCAAACGATGGAGGAGGCGTGCTCGAGTGGGAGGCAAGTGCCAGTGAACCATGGATAACCCTGAGCCCCGAAAATGGGATAAATTCGGGCACTGTGACAGTCACAGTAGATACAGCTGATCTAAGCCCAGAGGAAGAATACGAAAGAACCATTACAATAGAATCAAACGGAGAAAATGAAGAATGCATAATATATCTAAAAGTGCTGCCAGAAGGAAAGGGCAAAGAAAAACCTGTTTTAGCTGTAGATCCGGACCCTCTATCCTTTAATTTCAATTTGGCTGAAGGAGAATGGGACTCTGAAGAATTCTACATATCGAATGAAGGAGGAGATGAGCTTGAGTGGAATATTGTCCCTGATACCGACTGGCCTTCATGGATATATGTAGATCCAATAAGTGGCAGGAATTCAGAAACCATCACCATTGAAGTTGATGCTGCTGATTTGACTTCTGGAAATTACAATACAACCTTCAGAGTGGAGTCAAATGAAGAGTATAAAGAAGGCGTGGTAAGCCTTAAAGTGTCGGGAGAGGATGAAGGTCCCGACCTTGTGGTGACTTCTCTGGAGATCGTGGGAGATGCGACCAGGGTAGTAGAAGGCGATTCAGCTTATATTGCAGTACCCATAAGTGTTGTTGTCAGTAATCAGGGAGATCAGGCTGCCGATATATTTAAGGTCTCAACTGAATACACAAGCTCTTCGGGTACTTATGCGGTAGCTTTCAGAATTCCAGGAGAAAGTAACACATGGTATCCATACACGGATGAGCCCCTCGATCCGGGAGAAGAATTTACTTTCGAGGGAGAGGTTCTTTTCAGTGATTCATTGAGTGATGAAACGGTTTATTTGAAGGCGATAGCAGATAGCTGCAGCGGGGATGAATTTGAGCCTGCTTATTGTCGTGTTGAAGAAAGTAATGAAGAAAACAATGAATCACCAGAAGTAGAAGTGTATTTGCCAACTCCCGAACTTAAGGGTCCCGATCTTGTGGTGACTTCCCTGGAGGTTACAGGTTCTCCGAAATCAGATGAATATGCATTACCTATAAGGGTCGTGGTAAGGAACCAGGGTGATGAGGCTGCTGACATCTTTAAGATATCAATAGAATATCACAAAAACACCAGCACCAGCTCATCGGTTTACACGGCTCCTTTCAGAGTACCTGGTGAAAGCAGTAGCTGGTATCCTTATACAGATGCCCCACTTGATCCTGGGGAACAGGTCATTTTTGAGGGAGATGTACTTTTCGACAGTGAAGGTAAAAAATATTTCTGGGCAATAGCAGACAGCTGTAGTGGGGATGCGATTTTTACTAACTATTGCCGCGTCAAGGAAGTTAACGAAGAGAACAATGAGTCATTGGAAGAAAAAATATCAATACCTAATGTATGGGGTCCCTACGTCAGTGTATTAACTAGTGCTTCGATTCCAAAATAATTCCCTTGCTTAGCGGGAAATTCATTGATCCATAGACCTATTCAAATGCCTAGATTTTGACATACTTTGGAATTGCAGTACTACACTAGATTTCTAAACAGCTCGGCCCAGAGAAAGCTTGACACCTCCGCACAGGAAGTATCGTAATTTTATTTCATTTAACATGCCTAATCACCAGATATTCAAGTCTTTTTTTATTCGCTCATATATTCCTTCAGAATATCGATCTTACTTCCTGTGATAAAGTTTAATAGATCCAAACATCCGGGCGCTCGATATTTAAAACATTAAAAACAAAAAAGTGTCTCGTATTTTAGTAGTGCTTTACTGTATGCATACTTTCATTACCTGTATTCGTGTTTATCCATTAGATTAAGAATACATTCCCCTTTCCATGGTGATCTTTTGTCTCCAAAACTAAACCGTGAAACCTTTATCCGGTCTATTGCAGACCTTCTTAGAAAAGCAGAAATCGAGCTTCCCGATGATGTGGTTGAAGCCCTCAGGAAAGCCGAAGCCCGGGAAGAAAGCCCGGTTGCTAAGTCCCAGCTCCAGGCGATCCTGAAAAATATAGAACTTGCAAAAAATCATGGGGTCCCCATGTGCCAGGACACAGGCATCATGATCTTTTTTGTGGAACTCGGGAGCGAGTTTCACCCAGGCTTTGACCTTGAAGCCGCAATCAGGGAAGCTGCCGCCCTTGCGACCCGGGAAATCCCGCTCCGCCCCAATGCCGTGGACCCCCTGACCCGCAAAAACAGCGGAAACAATACCGGAGCAGGAATCCCGGATATTCACTGGAAGCTTGTGCCCGGAAAGCAGCTAAGGGTCACGGTTGCCCCGAAAGGTGCAGGCTCGGAAAATATGAGTGCACTCAGGATGCTGAACCCCACCGAGGTTGGCAGCATCAAAAACTTCGTGCTCGAAACAGTGATTAACGCAGGCGGGATGCCCTGTCCACCCCTTACTCTTGGCGTGGGTATAGGAGGTTCCTTTGACAAAGCCGCCAGGCTTGCAAAAGAAACTCTCCTGGAACCCCTTGACAATCCCATGAGTGATTTTGAAAAAGAGGTCCTTGAGGCAGTAAACTCTCTTGGAATCGGCTGTATGGGACTTGGTGGCAGCACAACCGCCCTTGCCGTGCATATGAAAACCGCACACTGCCATACGGCTTCCCTTCCTGTTGCCATAAACATCCAGTGCTGGGCGAATAGACATGCTTCAGTCGTGTTCGGGGGTGAAGAATAATGGAGTATCACCTGCAGACCCCGTTGAAGATAGAAGATATTGAGAAACTCAATGCCGGAGACATAGTATATATCTCAGGAGAGGTCCTGACAGCCCGTGACGAAGCCCACGCCAGGATTCTCGAAATGGAAGAAAAAGGAGAAAAACTTCCGTTCTCCCTCGAAGGGGCAGTCATCTATCACTGCGGTCCCCTTATGCAGCAGACCGAGACCGGCTGGAAAGTCATATCCGCAGGCCCCACAACCAGCGGCAGGATGTCAAAAATGACTCCCCCTCTCCTGAAAGCCCATGAAGTCCGGGCAATTATCGGAAAAGGAGGAATGAAAGGCGTTGCAGACTCATTGAAAAACAGATGCATCTACCTTGCATACACTGGTGGGTGCGCAGCCCTTGCCGCTGAACTGATAAAAGAGGTGAAAACCGTCCACTGGCTTGACCTTGGAATGCCTGAGGCTGTCTGGGTCCTCAGGGTTGAAAAATTCGGGCCTCTCATTGTAGGAATTGATGCAAAAGGGAAAGATATCTTTGCAGAGGTAAGAGGAAAAGCTGAAAAAGTGCTTGAAAGGCTGCAAAAATAAGGATGCCTCTCAGGTTATGCAGTTATTCCACCTGAGGTTTTAGGATCATACCTGTCCTTTCGGATAAGACCTGAAAAACACTTTCTCAAACCTCGGAGATCAGTTTTAAATCCAAAGATTATGGACACCTCCGCCAGCTTGTCTGGCGGTCCTTTCCAAAAAGCAGAAAGAAACAGAAACCAGTAAAGAGGAGTAAATAACCTCCTTTTGCCATTTTCCCAGAAGAACGTATACTAATCAGTTTTTTCAAATATTTTTATCTCTCCGAAAGTTTGTTTTGTTTTCCTGTTTTTGTTTATTCCTGTAAAAACCGACGCATATATTTACGTAAGAATATAATAATTATCGTTCATATCAAGTAGCAAGATAAATAGCAAAAGTATTAAATACCAATTAGTAGTATAGATGAGTGTCTCTACCCGACAGACACAAATTTAATCGCCTCCTAAATTGCCGAAAGCACCTGAAACTCTTATACCCCTGCCCAAAAAAAACGGGTGGGGGTTAAGGGTGCCGAATAAATAATGAGAAATCAAATTTTCTTTTTTTTGGGGAATGTAGTTTATAAAAATATACGAAGAGTAAGAAGTATTTTATAGAGGGACGAACTATTTCTATAATACTTACACGGTTGAGCATGAGTCAGTCGCATAAAATGTAATTATATTTAAAATACACATTTTTAAATAAACTTACATATGCTTGATTTTGTGCTTTAAGTGTGTGAGTTATATCAAATGCTCTTTCTAGAGTTCTCATTAAAAAATTACAGAACTGATATCGAAATAAAAACAGCAATTATGGAAAATATTCTCAAAAATAAATTAAAACAATGCTGTTTGCTCAATTGGACAACATATCAGGGAAATCATCATGAAGAGTTTTACATAAAACTCAGAACTGCTTTTCTATCCGGGTTAAAGGAAATCAAATCTGGTTTCTTTGAGATGTACTTCTGAATGATCAATACAGCTGAATAACATTAGATAAATGTTCAGGAGTAAGATGTACATGTCAGATATAGAAATATTGGATGACTCTTTTGAGCCAAAGGCGGTACATGACCACTTTATGGAACTGACAGGACTACGCCATCCCTCTGGTGATGAAGATGAGGTTCGGAAACATGTAGCGGATTGCATTAAAAAGATAGAAGGCGTGGAATTCCTTTACTATGAGCCTGATGCTAAATATCCCGGAAAAAGAGTAATTGTCCTTCGCAGAAAGGGTTCGGGGAATTATGCAAGTGCTCCTTATGTTACTCTACAGGCGCATATGGATATGGTATGTTCCCCTGATAAGAATATTTTTCCCTTACATATCTTTGGCTACTCTGAAAACAAAGGGCCAAAATGGATAAAAGCGTTAAAGGAATCAAGCATCTCCAGTCCAGAGGAAAACATCCAAGATCCAGATAAAGGTACCACATTAGGTGCAGATGATGGTATAGGAGTAGCAACTATGCTTGCCATTCTGGAGGATAGTGAGCTAAAACAATACCCAATTGAGTGTTTATTTACTGTTCAGGAAGAAACTGATATGGGTGGGGCTGCAAATTATGACAAAAATCTCCTGATCGGTAGAAGATACATAAATCTTGACGCTGAAGTTGCAAATACTATTATTTACGGCAGTGCAGGAGGGCGCACTGTCCAGTACGAGGGAGATGTTACCTTATTGCCTGTTACCGAGGATTTTATCACCCTGGAGCTATCGGTCTTAAATCTCCGTGGAGGGCATTCTGGGGTTAATATCAACAATGGAAGGCTTAATGCCATCAAGGTCCTTACCGGAGTGCTCATAAGGCTCAATAAACGACTCACAAACCTTGATGTTACGGGTGAGGGCATCAGAAGTTATGACCTGCGTCTGATTTCAATGAATTCGTTGACAGATCAAGAAATCGAAGAAATAATAGAAGCAAGAAAAAAAGGTGACATAAAGATACCCACCGTAAACAAAATTCCGACCTGGGCCAAAGCAAGAATAGCTATTCAAAGAGCCGAGAATTATGATTTTAAAGACGATTTTGATGCATATTGTGAGGCTTTAAAGGCACAGTCTCAGCCTGAGGAGGATACCTTTTGCTGGAAAGTTGAAGAGATAAATTCTGTCCAGACCCCTCTTGATGAAGCATCAACAGACGCACTTCTTTGCCTGCTTCAACAGATACCAAACGGCGTCATCCACATGATTCCAAGCAGACCTGAAGTTGTGGAGATTTCAAGTAACTTAGCAGCTATTGAGCCAATTGAACTGAATGACGGCAAGGTAGTGATTATGTCCTTAAACCGCAGTTCTAATAGCGATTCAATGGAAGCTCTTATTCAAATCCAGGAAAATATAGGAAAATTATTCAAGTACGATGTAAAGAACTTCGACCCTTATCCGATTTGGCAACCAGATGACAACTCTGTCTTACTTAATAAAGCAAAAGACGTGTATAGGGACAAGGAACTCTACGGTGATGAGACCAGAGCAACCGTAATCCACGCAGGCCTCGAATGCAGCTATATTGTGCAAAATTATGGCGATGAAATAGACTGCATTTCCATAGGGCCTACTATAGTAAACCCTCATACCGGAGGCGAACGCCTTCAGGCAGACACAGTGGGAACATTCTATAAGGCAGTAACCAGAATTATTCAGAGCCTTTTTTAAAATATAGACTGGATTATACATTGGAAGCTTAGACTCTATGTCCATAGCTTCTTATATTTGTTTTGAACAGTAAGCTGGGGAGGCAGAGTATTTTGCAATTGGTGTTTAGGGGCTAAAATCATGATTTCAAGAAAAGTAAACCTGGAAAAAATAGAGGATTCTAAAAAGTATCGTGTTGGCGCATACAGTGCCAGATATATACAAAAGGTCAAAGAAAAAGGAGTTCCCAAATATGAATTCCCTGAAGAGGGAATGATCCCGAGAGCAGCTTATCAACTGATACATGATGAGCAGAGCCTCGACGGCAATCCTTTCCTTAATCTGGCAAGTTTTGTTAACACATGGATGGAACCTGAAGCAGATAAGCTGGTCATGGAAAACATCAACAAAAACATCATAGATATTTTCGAATATCCGCAAACTGACAAAGTTATCCACAGGAACCTCGTGAATATGCTTGGGCGCCTTTTTAACGGGCATAGTACCGAGTTTGTAGGCACGGCGACAGCCGGCTCTTCAGAAGCCATAATGCTGGGTTTGCTGGCTCACAAATGGAGCTGGATAAAGTCAGGAAGAGGTACGGGTAAACCAAATATAGTTTTTGGAAACGATGCTCACGTTTGCTGGGATAAGTTTGCCAGATATTTTGATGTTGAGGCAAGAAAAGTCCCTATTGACAAAAAGAGGCGTACAATTACTGCCAGAGCAGTCTCAAAGCATATTGACGAGAACACCATCTGTGTTGGTTGTGTACTGGGAACTACTTATACAGGGGAAATCGATCCTGTACAGGACATTAACGATTTACTTCTCAATTATAAAAACGAAAAAGGCTGGGATATACCCATCCACATAGATGCTGCAAGTGGCGGCTTCATATTGCCTTTTACCGAACCTGATTTTGAATGGGATTTCAGACTGGAAAAAGTAAAATCCATAAACGTTTCAGGGCATAAGTACGGACTGACTTATCCGGGCCTTGGCTGGCTGATCTTCCGTGATAAAAGTGATCTTCCCGAAGACCTGATTTTCCATGTGAACTACCTTGGAGAAATGGAAGATTCGTACACACTGAACTTTTCAGGAGGCAGTGCAATGGTTGTGGCCCAGTATTACAATATCTTGAGGTTTGGAAGAGCTGGTTATACCGCAATAATGAAAAATATCCTTGAAGTCTCCCGGGACCTCGCCGATAGGGTTGAAAGGCTGGGCCGTTTTGAAATGCTGAACAAAGGAGAAAGGCTCCCTATAATTGCCTTCAGACAAATAAAAGAGAATGGCTATTCTCTGCAGCAGCTTTCGTATAAACTGAGGGAAAAAGGCTGGATAGTTCCCGCCTACTGTCTCCCGAAAAATGCGGAAAATATAGAGATCATGCGCATCGTTGTAAGAGAAAACTTCACTTCGGACATGTCAGCAATTCTCGTCAATGATCTCGAAAATGCTTGTCAGTTTTTTGAGACTGGTACACAACCCGGGGCAAAAAAACCCTGTCCACCTGAAAAGTATCTGGCTCGTATTTGCTGAAAAATCTTGATCGGACCGAGGGGAACAGGCGGATAATCAAACCTCTTTAACAACCCTGAACCCCAGGCTGTTAAGTTTCATATCCTGCGCCGCAAAAAGCCTCTCAGCTGACCTGCAGCACCCGGCGTTTCCGTTCCAGCCCCCTCCCCTTCTTATCCTTACAGGCACGGAAACGCTGGGGAAAAGGCTTTCCCATGCTCTTCCGTCTGAAGGCGCCCCTTTGTAGCTAATGTGGTACTCGTCCTGCACCCATTCCCCCACGTTTCCGTAAAGGTCATAAAACCCCCAGGGATTGGACATTTTCAGGCCCACAGGATGAGTTTCAAATCCAGAGTTTTCAAGAAACCAGGCGTATTCTTTAAGTTTCGATTCATCATCGCCAAAAAAGTAGCTGCCTGAATTTCCTGCCCTTGCTGAATATTCCCACTCTGCCTCTGTTGGGAGCCGGTAGGCTGAGCTTTTTTCGCCAGTATTTTCAACAGAATTGAGTTTTCGGATAAAAACCTGAGCATCTTCCCAGGAAACAGTTTCAACCGGGCGCTTTTCACCCCTGAAATATGAGGGGTTACTTCCCATAATTCTACTCCACTGTTCCTGGGTAACCGGATACCTGCCAAGATAGAAGGGCTTTTTTATAGACACTCTGTGAACAGGGCTTTCCCAGAGCTTTCTGCGTTTCTCATTTGATGGAGAGCCCATCTCAAATTCTCCTGAAGGTACCAGGATAAAATCCATTCCTATTGAGTTTTGGATCGGGCTGCTTACAGTGATAGGATTATTTGCATCCAGAGGTCTCACAGCTCCAGTAAGGACAAATATTCTACAGATTGCTATCCCTCTATTTTTATATCTTCCTGTTTGATATTGTGTTTATCTATTTTCTTATTTTTCGCTTTCTTTTTTTGACTGGTATCTTAATTTTTCTTTGATTTCTGATCTTTAGGTGTAATTTACTTAGATTGTTCAACTGATTTAACTATATAGCTACAAGAACTATTATATTTATAAGAATTATTATATCTATATGAGGATAGTTTGTCAGATCATTTATATATTTTGGAAATACGTAAAATAATTGAAAGCTAATTATTCTCAAAAATAGAAATGTTTTTAGGGCATTAAAAAGCTTCAAGCCATTATTATGATTAATAGGACAAACGGCAGGCGAGCAGGTCAACTACCCCTCCCTGCCAGTCTGATGGCTATTGAGGAAGGAGTCTCCTGCTTATGAAGATGAAACAATCACTTATCAATCTTATTTTCATTTCTGACAGGAGAAAAGAGCTATTACTTCTTCTCAGAGAGGAGCCAGGAGATATTGATACAATCAAGGCATTGCTTAACGTAGATGCCGGCTCGATCCAGCCTCATATAAAAAAAATGAAAGATGCTCACTTATTGATTGAAGAAAAGAAAGTTTACAGGCTGTCAGAAATAGGGAAAATAATAGTTGAAAACCTGAAACCTTTCCTGAGCACTATTGAAGTCCTTGAAGTCAATGATGATTACTGGAAGACACGCGACTTAACTTCTATTCCCGACTTTCTTTTAGAGAGAGTTGATGAACTTGGGCACTGGCAACTGCTTGAGCCTGATGCAGAACATATGCTTGAAACTCCAGAAGCTTTCATGGAGAATATCCTGAGTTCAAAAGAGGTCCTTACCTTTGTATCTTATTCGCATCCGGAAGCACCTTCCATGTACGCAGACCTTGCGGAAAATGGGACAAAAATCACGCTCTGTACGACAGAAAACGTTATAATGCGCCTGCTTTCCAGATTCCCTGAAGAAACTGAAAGGCTTTACAGAAGTGAAAATTCGAAAATATTTATCTGCCAGAAGCCCGCCCCTATCCCCTCAATAGTTGTAACTGACAGGTTCCTTTCGCTCAAACTCTTCGAAAACGACGGAAAATTGAGGGACCAGCTGCTTATATCCACCGAGGAAAGAGCATTGGGCTGGGGAAGAGAGCTTTTCTTGCACTGTATGAGAGTATCCGACCCCATAGAAGCGAAAACATTCTTCCAGGTTTTTGCGGGTCTTTAGCCTGTCTGTCACAGGCGTTCTATGGATTAAACTTGGGCCAGGGGAAGTAATTTTTAACAGATCTCTGGTCCTATCTCCCTGACCTTTTCCCTGTTTCCAGGCTTGCTTCGAAATGCGTTTTCCAGTGAGCCTTTCATTGACCTCACATGCCTTTTCATAGGTTTCTGCATAAACCGCTTCCCTGCACGGCACAGGAAAAATACTCGACTTTCGTGTTTTCAGGATTTCTCGGGCTCCTGTATCCGAAAGCCGTTCTCCGTCACTTCCGACAAAGACCCTTTTGACCATACCTGTACTGAGAGTACAAACTTAAAGAATTTATCTCAGGGAGAGCCGGACTGCGGGAAATATTTAATAGCAAAAAAGCTGTGAGAATCCGTAGAAGACCAGTGATTGGATAATGTAGAATGTAGATTAATAGAAGACCAGTGACTGGATAAAAAGGAACGGAGACAGATTATGAAGTTATGGTTGCTTAAATCCGCAGGCACTTTAGAGGACGAAGAGAGAATTCTGGAGGACAGCGTGGTTACTATTGGCTGGGCTGAGCTTCCGGATTTATCCGGCAAAAATGAAGAGCAGGTAAAGAAACTCATACTGGGAGTATACCCGAGCGTGCGGGGAGAGCTTTCCGAAACCTGGGCTGGAGAAATTTACTCATTTATTACAAAAATAGAAAAAGGAGACCTTTTGGCAGTTCCATTCAAGACAAGAAATGAGGCGCTGATCGGAAAGGTTACAGGAGACTATGAGTACCGGCAGATCACCAGTTTTATCCGCCATATCAGAAAAGTAAGGTGGCTTAAAACAATCTCTAAAGGGGAACTCGAAGATGAATATGACGTGGACCTTAATTCCCCTGAAACCATTTTACCGATAAAAGCAGACCTTCAAAAGCTTTTGGCCCTTCTTGAAACAAAAAGCCTGGAAGTCATTATGGGAGAACTTTCCTTTGCACTTGAAGACCTTGAATTGACGAAGGAGAAGATGCTCGAACTTGTATACAGTCTGGCTGAAACCAATGAGATTACTGAAGTGCGGAAAATCGCAGCGGAAATGGAAAATGTGTTGAGAAAAAAGTAAAAAGAGAAGAGGAAAAATTCCTCTTAATTCAAATTTAACGGAACTTAATTTTTAAACGGAACTTAATTTTTATTTTGATTTAATTATATATTAATTTTTTATTTTTACGTTTAACCTATAAGGTTTCAACATATAAGGTCGTTCAGGTCAATTTCAAACCCTACAACGGCATATCCGAGCGAAAAGTTGCTTATTACCTCTGGATGGAACTCTCCAAAAACTCCAAGCTTTTTGCCGTTGACATAAACATCTGCCCGCCTGCCTTCAAGGAATGCAGGGTCTTTTGACTCTTTTACTTCGTAAGAGAGCATCATTTCCCTCATAAAAGCGTCCACGACCTCGTATACTTCTGTGAAGTTTGCCTGCGGGTGGATAGAGACCGCAGCAACGTGCTGGCCTGTTATTTCATTGCTCACTACCTCTCCGAACTCAAAGATCTTCTGAGGCAGTTCCCTGTGCTGGTTTAAGGAAAGGATTTCAAGAAGGTTGGGAAGCACGGTTGTCCTGAGCATTGTCTGGTCTTCACTTATCGGGTGAAGTACATGGGTAACATCATCAGTCTTTTCCCTGCACATGTTTTCGAAATTGATCTTTTCGCTGGTAAGTGTGAAAGGCATAACCTCATAATAGCCAAGCCCTACCATTATTTCGTTTACCGAAGCCCGCATCAGGGAAATCGGGTGGGACTTGCCTGCGGTATAGGTCTCAGGGATTTTTACTTTGATATTCTCGTAACCATAGCCTTTGGCAATGTCTTCTACAAGGTCATAGTTGTGCAGGATATCTGCCCTGTAAGCAGGCACCTTTACTTCAACTGTTTCCTTATCAAGGGCGCATGCTCCAAAGCGCATTCTTTCAAGCTGCTTTACTATCTCTTCAACCGGGAGTTCCTCGCCTATCAGAGCCTTTACTTCGCCTGTGGTTAGCAGCCTTTCTTTTGGCTCAAGGTCAGGAAGGACAAGCTCTTCTCCTCCCGGGCGGATTACCCTTACAAACTCAATCTCCCCTCCCCTTTCAGCAAGGGCTGTAACTACAATATTTAATGCCGTGTATACAGCTTCTCCAAGCCCTGTTACATCAATGAAAAGGTCTGTGGTCTGTTCTGTCACAGATGTAAGTGTACCGTTAATGATTGGCGGGAAGGACAGCACATTGTCATTTGCGTCCAGGATGATCGGGTATTTTTCAAAACCGCTGACGAGATGGGCAAACCTTGTGCCTTTGGGGTGCTTTTCCAGGATTTCGGTCATGCTCATCTTTTCAGTGTAGTCAAGAGGTACGAACTTAAATCCGGGATCTACTGCCATATAGCGGAATGGAGGCTTTACATTTTTAAGGTCATGGACACCTATTGAAACTTTTTTCCTGTTTCTCCCGAGGCCCCAGTGCAGGTCTTCCTGAAGGTCCATAAGGGACTTGATAGAAGAGGATGTGAAATTTACTCCCCTTACAACCGCACACCCGAGAAAAGGCCTGATCTTCAGGATATCCTCACTTACAGATATGGATACCTCGTAAGGCTTTATCGCATATTCAGGAAGCCCGGTCTCAATGTCCAGAAAACCACGCATCGCCCTGGCTGCCCCTTCCACACTGTAAAGGTCAGGCCTGTCAGGGAAGAACTCGATGTCAACATACTCGTCTTCAACCCTTTCGATATCGGCCCCTATCATGGGCACCCTTCTTATGATGGTTTCTTTATCTGTTCCTGTGAGTTTCTCGAGGTCTTCATAATGCAAGGTGATTACTGGCATAAGGATTTCATCTCATCTGTTGCTGGCTAATTTAACCCCAAACATAATCAACTTTAGATTTAATGCTTTTGTTTAGGGAAGTGTTTAAAAGAGCTCAGAGTAAACATATCTCCTAATGTTATATGGTTTTTGCATGCAGTAAGCAAATTTTAATGACAAAAGTAGAATTATTCCCATATTTTACCGGGGTTACTATCAATGACTCCATGTTGACAATGTTGACAATGTTGACAATGTTGACAATGTTGACAATGTTGACCCTGCTTATGTAAGTGAAGAGGCCCGGCATCAGGAGATTTTGAGGAATGTTCGGGCAGAGAGGTTCGGGCAGAGAGCCGGCGAAAAAACAAAAGTTTTTTTTCAAATTGTGCATGTATACAGGAGATGACAGGAGATGACAGGAGATGAGCATCAACCCCATTTCAACCAAGAACGATAAAAGCAAAAAAGATAAAGGCAAGAGCAATAAAGGCAGAGTGGTTGTTTCCTGGACCGGAGGAAAGGACGGCTGCCTTGCGTGTCACGGGGCGATCTCGGAAGGTTTTGAGGTATCCCACCTCCTGAACTTCAGAGAAATCCAGAGGCAAGGTTCCCATGACATAAATCCTGACCTGCTTTATGCACAGGCTGAAGCCCTTGGAATTCCCCTTGTCCATAAGAGCTTTATTTCATATGAACAGGAATTCAAAAAAGTGGTCCGTGATTTAAGGGACAGCGGGGAGAAAATAGACGGAGCGGTTTTCGGGCATATCGAGACGCACAGGAAACTTGTGGACAGGATATGCGGAGAACTGGGCCTTGAGTTAATAATGCCGCTCTGGCAGAGAAATTCCGAACAGATCGTTAATGGCCTAATAGATTCGGGGTTTGAGGTGATCCTGTTAAGCGTCAAAGCCGATTTGTTAGGAAAAGAGTGGCTGGGCCGAAAGATCGATGAAAATTTCATATGCGACCTGAAAGAGCACAATCCTTCAATTAACCCCTGCGGTGAAAACGGAGAGTTCCATACATTTGTTACCGACTGCCCGCTGTTCAAAAAGAAAATAAAGGTGACAGAAAGCGAAATGGTTTTGAGGGGAGACTACTGGTTCCTAGAAGTATCAAAGTTCGAGGCCGAAAAAAAATAAGCCTGCATTTTCGGCTATTTCAATCCACACCCCCGCGAAGGGTGCGACCCTGTTTCGATGAGGAGATATACGCCGGAAAAAAGATTTCAATCCACACACCCGCGAAGGGTGCGACGGGGCCCTACATGGGTCTGTTC
>ENA-UOOK01001844-UOOK01001844.1-fermentation-metagenome-genome-assembly--contig:-NODE-1844-length-27306-cov-4.204506_pt1 | contig 27306 bp, 18 predicted proteins | sample MGYA00245777_ERZ724023 | MGnify/ENA primary metagenome ERZ724023 (study PRJEB28704, sample SAMN03018312) | fermentation metagenome | biome: anthropogenic terrestrial biome; feature: soil; material... | reverse complement strand
AAAAAAACTTATATTTGTGAATTCTTACTTGGACAGGTGCAGGAGTGGTTGAACTGGCACGCCTGGAAAGCGTGTATACCTGCAAGGGTATCGAGGGTTCGAATCCCTCCCTTTCCGCATTTATAATTATGGCTGAAATTATTTTCAGCCTTTTTATTAAATCAAAATTTGATATTAATATTTTTTAATTAATTAAAATGAAAAAAATATTGTTTTCTCAATTCATTTTATATTTATTTATTCTCTTTTTAGCATTTTCACAATTTTGCATATCAAAAGATGAAGGAGAAAGGAATGGGAATAATTATCGCTTTGAAATAGGGTTATTTGGGGATTATTTGCTAAATATTCATTCTACTGATTTTCTAAAACTCCCTAATTGTCCTAATTGCTCAAAAGGATATAAAATGGGTCTTGGTAATCGTTATGCTATTGGAGCAATTTTCGAAAAACCGCTAAATGAAGATTTCTCGTTTGAGTATAAATTAGGATATTATAATTTAAGTGCTATTAATAGTACAATAGAAAATACAACAATAATTCAAAATGGCACTTCCCATAAAGCTGACATAATGCATTCAATTTACACTAAATTATTTTCAAGTGGTTTGTCATTAGGAGTAAAATATAATATTTGGAACAAATTATTTGTTTCTTTAGGGGGAAAATTAGATTATATTTTTGGTGGGGAGTTTAATCAAAAAGAAGAAATTATTAATCAACCTAATATAGCATTTATCGACGAAAATGGTAATTATTCTAAAATAAGAAATGCAATAGATGGACATTTAGTTAATATGAGTAGATTTAATTTTTCTCCATATTTACAGTTCTCTTATAAGCATATATTAAATTTAGATTCAACTTTGATATTAGAACCAAAAATTTCATATCATTTTGGATTAATAAATCTTATAAATGATATAGAAATACCAAAATGGAAATTAAATTCGCTAAATATCGGATTATCACTTAGATATAGATTTAATAAAATTAAAGAAAGTCCTAAAAAGCTACCAATCGAAACAATTGATACTATTTTAATTGAAAAGGATTTAATAGCTGAGGATTTCTATAAATTAGGTATACCTCATTTCATTAATGATGATTTATTTAGGACTGATACTTTATTTATTAAGAAAAAAAGTAATCTTACAGCTCAAATAAAATCATTTATAATAGACGAAAATGGAAATAAAAGATATGATTATTCTATAAAGACAGAAGAAATTACACAATCGCAATATGAACCATTATTACCGTATATCTTTTTTGAAGAAAATAGCTCTGAATTAAGAAAAGATTATATTACATTAAATAATAATGAAACTAAAAATTTCGATATAAATCAGCTATTTAATCAATCTTCTATTGAAGTTTATTATAATTTACTTAATATTGTAGCAAAAAGAATGCTTGAAAATCCTGAAAGCAATTTGACAATTAATGGATGTAATTCATCGATAGAAATAGAAAACAATAATTTGATTTTATCAAAAAATAGAGCTGAAACAATTAAAAATTATTTTATTGATGTATGGGAAATTGATTCCAATCGAATTAAACTAACTTTTGAAAATTTACCTAAATTAGCTTCTACTCCAATTGATGAAATCGAAAAGCAACAAGAAAATAGGAGAGTAGAGCTATATTCAGACAACCCAAAAATATTAGAACCAGTATATTTAGAATATATTAATTTAGTTACTAATCATAATAAAATATATTTCGAACCAATTATAACTACAGATGCTAAATTGTCTGTTTATAGGATTAGTGCTAATCAAGAAGGCAATACAACTTCAACTTTTAATTATGAAAATTCTGAACTTCGCGATAGCATAGAATGGAATTTCGAAGAAAATCCAAAAACAATTCCAATTAGTAATCTACCAATTTATTACACACTGCAAACTGAAGATATTAATGGTAATATGAAATTTACCTTACCGCAGAAAATTTATGTAGAATTTATTTCTCTAAAATCAAAAATTATAAATCAAATTGATAATTATAAAATTGATAAATTTAAATTAATTCTTTTCGATTTCGACAAAGCGACTTTAGATGAGAAAAATGCTTTTATTGTTGATTTTATTAAATCAAAAATTGAAGATGAAAGCAAAGTTGAAATTAAAGGTTATACAGATAGGACAGGAAAAGCAGAATACAATAAAGAATTATCTCTAAAACGTGCAGAAATCGTTTATAAAGCTCTTAAAAAGAAAGATGCATTATATTATGGTCTTGGAGAAGAATATCCATTATTTGACAATGATTTGCCTGAAGGTAGATTTTATAATCGAACTATTGAGATACAAATAAAGACATTATTAAAATAATTTATAATTTATAAAATATTTTATAAAGTTAATTAAATAAATATTTAAAAACGTTAGCTTAAAAAAGACAATCAACCGTTGGACTAGCCAGCGATTGATTGTTTTATTTTAATTACAAATATTAATTAAATATTATTACTTATAAATTATTTAATTCCCTTATTTAAAAAATTAATAAATTCATCAGGATTAGTAGTATATTCAATAGTTGCAATTATTTCTTCATTTTCTGGATTAATGATTGCATATAACGGTAGAGCCACAGTATTAAATTTCTTCAATTGAAGTTCTTTGTTTTCTGGGAAGTCAGTATATAATTTAGCTCTGGAGAATTTTCCAAATAATTCTTGTATTTTTGGATTAGGATATAATTTCTTTTCCATCATTTTGCAGTTTGTACATGTTTTTCCTGTAAAATCAATAAGCATATTATTCCCGCTTTTTTTAGCATCAGCAAGAGCATCATTATATGTATGGAACCATTCAGTAGAAGTTGCGTTCGGTGTGATATTTGAAGTTGCATTTCCAGCCATTACTAAAGTAGTATTTTCTTCTGATGGCATTGGTAGCATAGATTCAAGAAAGCCTAATTGGCGATTATTTCCTAAGCCGGATATCATATAAAACATCCAAGTGCCAAATAATAAGGCAAATAGTATTCTTGGAACTCCAATGCTATTTACCGGTGAATCGTGAGAAGTTTTAAATACTCCCAAAATATAGATTGTGCAAAGCAAAGCAATAATAGACCACATTGATAAGAATAAATCTCTTGGAATTTCTGCATTCCATACTATAAGAGCATTATTTAAATATTTCAAAGTAACAGCTAAAACAATAAATCCTAATATTACTTTTACATTATTCATCCAACCACCAGCTTTTGGTAATTTGTTTAGTGCTGCAGGGAATAGAGCTAATAAAAAGAATGGAAGAGCAAGCATCGAAGAAAACCCAACCATACTTACTATAGGATAAAACCATTCACCTTGAGAAGCGCTTACTAAAGCAGCGGCAACAAGAGGTCCAGTGCATGAGAAAGAAGTAAGAGCGAATGTAATCGACATTAATATTACACTTGCTACTCCACTAGTAGAATTACTTTTAGCATTTAAATTATTTGTCCATGAAGTAGGTAATTGTAATTCATAAGCACCAAAAAGGCTAAATCCGAATAGTAAAAATATTAGAACTATTGCTAAATTGAACCAAGGACTTGCTGCTAAGTTTTGCATCCCGGCTGGACCAAGTAATGCTGATACTAATACTCCCAGAGTAGTAAATGCTACAATAATACCTAAAGCATATATCAAAGCGTCTCTTAAACCTTTGCCAGGAGCTTGTTCATTTCTTTTCGTGAAAAACGAAACAGTGATTGGTACCATTGGAAAAACACATGGAGTAATAAAAGCACCTAATCCTGCAAGCATTGATAAAATTAATGTAGTAAGTAAACCTGCTGATTCACCATCAGACTTAGAATTTTGAGAATTATCATCATTTATGATATTTTCTTTTACTGGTTGAGCGATAGTAGTTGCAACGGTTTGAGAATCATTTTCTACTGGTTCTTCAGTAAGTTCTGTAGTAGTAGTAGTATCTAATTCTGCTACTTCTTCTTCTTTAATAATAGTAGATTTATATACTGTTTGATTTACAGCTGCTTTGAAATCTTCTGGTGGCAAGCATGAAGTATTATCACATTGTTGCATATGGGCAATAATTGAGATTTTATCTTTACTTAAGTTCAAATCTTTTTTTGCTTTAAGTGGAATCTCAATTACAGTATTTTGAGGTAAATAATCAACTTCAGTTTCAAATGCTTCATCGTAGTGTTTTTCCATTTTAGGAGTTTTAATTTTTCCATCGACGAAAATAGAACTTTTAGGTTCAACTTTAAAAGATGTTTGTTCTGGACCAAATCCATCTACACCAACGATTTTCCTTGTTCCATATGAATGCCAATTTTTTTCAAAATTTATTACAACTCTAACTGAAAATCTTTCTCCTTGTTTAATTACTAATTTTGATGGGTTTGCAGAAATTTTAAAATGTTGGTTTTCTGCAGCATATCCTAAATTACATGTAATTAAAAGGAGCAAACATATTAATATGTTTTTCTTTAGAATATTAATTTTATTCATAATGACCTATATTTTATTATTTAATAAATTTCAATAAATAAATTTTACAAAAATATTTAATTTTTATGTAATTTTAAAAATTATTTTTGACCAAATATCATTTTTCATATATCTTTCAACTAATTCATTTAATAAATCAATAGAAATTTCATCGATTTTATTAAAGATTTCATTAGTGTTTAAATATTGTTGATTCATCATTTCGTTTTTTGCAATATCTTGCATTAAGTCAGAAAAATTTTCAATTGACATAATTGCAGAGGCTTTTAATTGTTGCTTTGCTAAATTCAATTCTTTTTCAGAAAATTGTTTTTGGCTTAATTTATAAAATTCATTTTCAATAATACTTTTAATTCTATCAATATTTTTATTTTCGCTACCGGCATAAATACTAAATACACCTGTATCACTATAGAATTGTAAATTAGAATATACAGAATAGACTAGACCAAATTTTTCTCTCAAGCTATAATTTAGTATTGAACTATTACCCTCTCCAAGTAGAAAACTTAACGCAGATAAAGCATATTTTTCGTTATCTGAAAATTTACAAGATCGAGTACTAAAAAGAAAGTGATTTTGTGCATAGTCTTTTTCAACGATCAGATTTTCTGGTTTATATGTTGAAATAGATCTATTATTATTAAAAATGCTGTTATTTTTTAGTTTAAAGATTTTATTAATTATATCTATGATTTTATCATGCTCGATATTACTAACAATAGAGATAATTAAATTCTTTGCATTTAGATGTAATTGATGAAATCTCTCTAATTCATCTTTATTTATGTTTAATAGGCTTTGTTCTGTACCAATTATAGGATGAGATAAATTAGAATTTCTAAATATTATTTCATCAGAATAATCTAAAATTAACTCTTCAGGATCATCATAATAAGATTTTAGTTCCTCGTTAATTATTTTTCTTTCTTTATCGATATCTTTATCTAAAAAAATTGGATTTATAGTGATATCGTATAATAGTTTAATAATTTTTTGGAAATTATCAGGCAATGCCCTTACGTAAAAGCAAATAGTTTCTTTTGTAGTGAATGCATTTGTATATGCACCCAAATTTTCAAATTCTTGTGATATTTTTTTTGATGTTTTACCTTTAGTTCTTCTAAAAACGCTATGTTCTAAAAAGTGAGCAATACCTTCATGATTCTGAAAATCTTCTCTTGAACCTGAATTCACAAACAAACCTAAAGCAAATGAATTTGCTTGTGGAATATTATAAGATAGGACTCTAAGCCCATTGTCTAAAGTAGTTTTTTTATACAAAATTTATAATTTTAAATAAGAAGTAAATTATTTGAATTGAAATTTTTATTTTGAATTATTGAGGAATTAAAATTTCATAAAATGAGTCTTTACCAGGAGCAGGTAATTCTCTTTTAAGTATCCATAAATTTAGCAATTTTACATCTTTATAGGAAGTTCCATGAGATTTTGCCCATATTGCTAAATTTGGAATAGCATTAGTTTCTTTTACAATTTTAACTTTTTCAGGTTTATACAATAGTTCCGGACTTATATTATATCCATATTTTTGTGGATTAGACATGATTTCTTTAATTACAACTATTCTAAAAATATATCTTGAAGTTTCTTCATTCAAGAATAAATCAAAATAATTATCTTGACTTTGGAAATTCAAATTTTCTGAAAATCCACCAAATCCCATGTTATATGCAGCAGCTGCACTAATCCATGATTTATACTTAATATAACCTCTTTTTAAATATTCAATTCCGGCATAAGTACTTTTTACAACATGTCTTCTTTCGTCAACATAGTCATTTACAGTTAATCCATAGGATTTGGCAGTTTCTTCCATAAATTGCCAGAGACCTATGGCTCCTTTTCCAGACCTTGCCATAAATAACGCAGATTCAGCGACAGATAAATATTTTAAATCATCAGGAGCATTTTCCTCTTTTAATATCTTCTCGAATGTTGGGAAATATTTTCCTGATCTTTTTAAATAAAGTAGAATTTGTCCTTGTTGCTGAAGAAGCATATAAAATTCACGTTCTACTCGCTCTCGTACTTCATCTATTTCTAGTGGAATTCTTTCACCGCAGAAATCCAACTTAGAGGGAATATCTATTTTAGTCAGAAAAGAATTATAATTATCAATAATTTCATTTTCTTTGATATTATTATTTGAAAAGTTGGAGTTATTATTGGCTTGGCTTTTTAATAAATTAGAGTCATCGCAAGATGAAAAGAAAAATATTGCCACTATTAAAAATATATAAGGATTTTTCATTTTTATTAATTGTTCTTTGCTTGGAGATTTATTATTATATTATCGAATTCTCTATCTTCAATGTAGTATTTATTATTGCAAAATTGACATACTAATTCATTGTGATTATCGTTTTTCATTGATTTAATTTCATCAATTCCTAATGTGATTAATTTATTAACAAATGTATCTTTACTACATCTACAGAAGAAGTCAACTAATGAACTTTTTATTATTTTAAATTCAAATGGTAAAATTGCCTTTAAGATTTGGTCAGGTCTAAGATCATTTGATAAATAATCACAATATGAATTTGCTGATTTAATAGCATTATCAACTTCTGTTATTTTTGAATTACTTGCTCCTGGCATAGCTTGAACGATTAATCCTCCAGATTGTTGAATAATCCCACCTGTATCAGCAGTAGCATCAAGCATAACAAATGATTTGACCTGTTCTGACATTTTTAAATATTCCTCAAATATTTCGGAAATATTAGATGAAATAATTTCCACTATACCAGTAATTGGTTCAGCTTCACCATATAATATACGGCTAACCTTAAGGATTTTAGAATCGTTTAATGATTCTTTTGTTACAAAGCCCCTTAATTCACCAATAGGCATTGCTTCTGCGTAAATTTTCCCAATATTATTATAATTTTGCAAATCAACTATAATTCTTTCTTCACCTTTTAAAAACGCTGAAGTCAAATTTGCGAATGAAAATACGTTTGCAAGTGGCAAGGCTAATTCTTCAGAATAATTATGTTTATTCTGGGCAATTTTAGCTGAATTTGAATTTTTTACAGCTACAGCTCTAAAAAAGCCATCTTCAGAAATTATTCTTACAGCTCTATCAAGTGAATTAATTCTATTTATTTCAATATTATTTGTATCCATAATTAATAATAAATTTTATAATTTTGTAAATCTTAATTTTCTTAAAATACAAAAATACGAAGTTAACTTGAAAAAATGGTAAATATAAGAAAAAGTACAAAAAAAGAGAGAATAGGCTGGTATATGTATGATTGGGCAAATTCCGCTTTTTCGACTACTGTGATTACAGTTTTTATGGGACCATTTCTTACTTCTATTGCTTCAAGTGCATCTATAAATGGCTATATTTATCCTTTCGGAATAAAAATTTATGCTGATTCTTTATTTCCTTATGTAATTTCACTTTCTGTGGCATTTCAATTTTTACTTTTACCAATAGTTGGAGCAATTTCAGATAATTCAAATTATAAAAAACAATTATTGATAATTTTTACTTTGATTGGATCACTTTCTACAATGAGCTTATATTTTCTCACAGGTGATAATTACCTTTTTGGTAGCTTTATACTTCTTATAGCTAATATTTGTTTTGGTGCTTCAATGGTTGTTTATAATTCTTACTTATCTCAGATTGCAGAAATTGAATATCGTGATAAAGTATCCTCAATTGGATGGGGAATAGGGTATTTAGGCGGAGGATTACTTTTATTCTTTAATTTATTATTGTTTAATTATGCTGGCTCTATATTTAAAAATATGCCTAATGATATAGCAATTAGAATTTCGCTAACATCTGCAGGAGTATGGTGGTTATTATTTTCAATATTTCCTTTTTTATGGCTAAAGAATAATAATATCTCAAATATTCAGATATCTCAAAAGCTAAATGTCAAACAATCTTTAAAAAAATTAAAATTGACAATTTTAGATTTAAAAAATCACAAAAATGCATTATTATTTTTATTAGCTTTTATATTTTATAATGACGGAGTGCAAGCAGTAATAGTAATGTCTGCTCAATTTGCGCAAAGAGAAATTGGATTGAACACAGATACAATAATTATTGCAATTTTAATGGTGCAATTTATGGCTTTTATAGGAGCTATTTTATTTAATTATATTTCAAAACCAATAGGTAGTAAATTATCAATTTTAATTTTGATTGTTTTATGGTGTATATCCGTAATTTTTGCATATTTATATTTAGATAATGCAGTTAAATTTTTCATCTTAGCCGGAGTAATTGCCATTGGAATGGGAGGTATTCAAGCATTAAGCAGGTCTATGTATTCAAAGTTAATCCCTCAAGATAAACAAGGTGAATATTTTAGTATTTATGAATTAAGTGAAAAAGGTTCTTCATTATTAGGACCATTAGCCTTTGCTATTGCTATGGATTTAACTCATAGTTACCGTTTAGGAATATTATCATTATCTGTTTTTTTCATAATAGGATTTATTCTATTATATAATGTAAAATATGAAGAGGTAAATAATGAAGTTATCTGATTATAAAGATAAAATTACTTGGTCTATGGCTGACAAAGGATTATTTGCCGGATTTGCAGTGATTTCACTCATGCAAGCTAACCATACTTCTCCAGAAATTTGGGGATTATTTGCCGTAATATTAAATTTAAATAATGCGATACTTGTAATTAGTGATGCAGTTGCATTAGTAAATATTATTCAATTTGGAATTAATGAAGAAAATGCTCCGAAAGTCAATTTATTCGCATTGCTTATTCATATTGGGATTGTACTATTATTACCATTCCTTTTATATATTTTTAAAGATCATATAGCAAATACTTTTAAAAATCCGGAAGATATAATTTTAGTTTTGACATATTTACCTTTATATAATATTGCTAGCTTATTAAGAATGTATTGCTTAAAATTTGTGTATAAATATTCTGAAATGAATAAATTATTTGTTATTAATTTGATGTACTTCTTACCTATTACTTTAATTACGCTATATTTTATTTTTAATTTAAAAGTTGATATGGATTTTCTCGATTTTGCATTTATGTATATGTGTGGAAATATCGTAAGCTCCATTGTAGCATTAATTTTAGTACATAAAAAAATTAAAATTGGACTTAAAGGAGACATTACAATAAAGCAAATGATGAATTTTTCAATACCTTTGTTATTTACACAATTTTTAAATGCAATACCTAAATATTTAGATTCTATTATTATTCTTTATTTCTTTGATAAAAGGATAAATGGTATTTATAACACTGCAAAAACATTTTTTAGGGTTTTTGATGAAACACTATTTGCCGTGCAAGGATTATTATATCCAGCTATAATAAGAAGAATTAATAAACTTGATATAAAAGGAGTGCGGGAATTATTAATTAAATCTGTATCATTTTTGCTTGTTGGATTTATTTTTGGTATTATTGCAGTTCAATTTGGTGTGATTGATTGGGTATATGAAAGATTTATAGATTCCGCTTATATTGATGGTTCTTTAGTTTTTAAAATTTTAAGTTTTGCTGCACTATTTTTACCATTTTTCTTATTTAATACTTTAATTAATGCAGAAGGTAATTCAAAATTATTGTTAAAATATGTAATTTATGCTGTTACTGGATATTTACTTAGTATGTATTTAATCGGTTTACATGGTAATGCATTATTAGTGCCAATTGGATTTATAATTTATGTAATTATTTTAGGAAGTTGTGGTATATTTCATTTTAAGAATAACTATAGTTATAACTTTTCTGATTTATTTCAATGTTTTACTGATGCCAATAATTTTTTAAAAAATAAAAAAGTCCATCATTAAATGGACTTTTTATTTTTAATATTTGTTTAACCGAAGTTTATTTAATTAACAACGCATCGCCATAACATAAAAATCTATAATTATTTTTTATTGCTCTTTTGTATGCCTTAATTGTATTTTCTTTTCCTGCAAAAGCAGCAGTTAGAAATAAAGACGGAGAAGATGGTTGGTGGAAATTTGTAAGAAGACGAGTGGTGATCTTAAAATTAAATGGAGGAAAAATAAATTTATCAGTCCAACCTTTATTTGGTTTTACAGTACCTGAAGTCAAAACAGAAGATTCTAAAGCTCTTACAACAGAGGAGCCGATGGCATAAACATTCTTTTTGGCTTTTAATGTTTTATTAATTTTTTCTGAGTTTTCGCGAGTAACTTCAAAATATTCAGAATTCATTCTATGCTTAGTTAAATCTTCAACTTCTATTTTATCAAATACACCGTGACCAATATTTACATTAACTTTTGCTACTCTAACGCCTTTGTCTTCTAAATGTTCAATCATATCTGTAGTAAAATGGAGTCCAGCAGAAGGAGGAGCAATTGAAGCTAAATTATTTGGGTTAGCGAAAACACATTGATATGATACTTTGTCAAATTCAGTTGGTTCCCGTTTTAAATATTCAGGTAGTGGCATTTCACCTAATTTTTGAAGAATATCAAAAATATCACCATCATATGTGAAAACAACAGTTCTACCACGAGAGGTAGTATTGTCATTAATTTCGCAAAAGAATTTATTTCCATCAAAATAGATTTTGTTACCAATTCGCACTTTCCTTGCTGGTTCTACTTGTACTTCCCAGAACTTTTCTTCGGCTTTTAATTCTCTAAGTAACATAACTTCAATTTGTGCGTTGGTTTTTTCTTTTTTCCCAAATATTCGTGCAGGGAAAACTTTTGTCTCATTCAGAACAATACAATCACCTTTTTGAAATAAATTAACAATATCTTTGAAAATCATTTCTTCGATTTCGCCTGTTTCTCTATCAATTACCATTAAATTAGAATTATTTCTTGGATCAATAGGGAATTTTGCAATTGAGTTTTTTGGTAAATTATATTTAAATTCTGATAATTTCATTTATATTGTTCCTATATTTTTATTAATTTGATAACTCATTTGTTGTTGATTGCAGAATTAAAGAGTTAATTTGTTCAACAAATTCATTCGTTGTTTTTAAATTACCATCTATTAATAATGCGGTTGAATAAAGTAAATTGATATATTCGCTAACATTTTTATCTTTTTCATTCTTTTCAATTAGTTTAGCTAAATTTTGAATTAGTGGGTGTTTTAGATTAATTTCTAAAATCTTTTTTGAGTCTGTATAGCTCTTATCAAACATTTTCATCATTCTCTCCATCTGAGGATCCATTGCATTTGTTCCAGCAGATAAAGTAACAGCAGAATCGATTAAAGTATTTGATTCAACTACTTTTTCTATTTTGTTTTTAAGTATTTCTTGAAATATATCAATTAATTTTGAGTTTGTTTCTTTAGTCTTGTTGTCAATATCATTATTTTCAGTCGATTTAATTTGAGCTTTTTCTATCGAAGTTAATTTTTTCTTTTGGTATTCAAAGATATAAGGAATTGTGAAAAAATCAACAGGGTCTGACAATAGCAAGACTTCAATATTATTTTTCTTATAATATTCTAATTTTGGATTATTTTCAATAAGCTCTCTGTGTTCACCCAAAACATAATAAATATCGTCTTGGTCTGGTTTCATTCTTGTAACATAACCGTGTAATGAGGTAGTCTCACCTTTAGTAATTGATGTTGACTCAAATCTTAATAGTTCAAATATTTTTTCCTTATTAGCAAAGTCAGAGTTTATTCCTGTTTTAAATAGGCTCCCAAAATTTTTATAAAATGTATTAAATTTTTCTTTATCATTTTGCGCCCAAGATTCTAACCAAGAAATAATTTTAGAAGTAAGTAATTTACTAATTTTAGATATAAGTGGTGATGCTTGAATGACTTCTCTTGACACATTTAAAGGTAAATCCTCTGTATCGACAACACCTTGCACGAATTTCAGGTAATCTGGAAGTAATTCCTTGCAATTATCTTGAATAAATACTCTTGAGGAATATAAATGCAATGTTTTGTCATATAAATCACGGAAAATGTTTTCTGGTGCAGAATTTGGAATAAATAACAGTGCTTTAAAATTAATATTACCCTCGATATTTACTTGAAGATAACCAAGTGGATCTTGAAAATCATTTGAAATAAATTTATAAAATTCATTTACTTCTTCAACTTGCAAATCTTCTTTTTTCTTATGCCAAATTGCATTAAGTGTATTGACTACTTCATTATTTACGATAATAGGGAAATCAACGAAATTTGAATATTTTTTAAGAATATTTTTAATATTAAAATCTTCTAAAAATGATTTGTACTCATCTTTTAGCTTAAAACTAATTATTGTGCCTCTTGTAGCTTTGTCGCATTTTTCTATAGTAAAAGTATCCAATCCATTTGATTTCCATATGTAAGCATCATTATTTGGATAAGCACTTTTAGTTTCTACGCTAACTGCATCAGTCACCATGAATACTGAATAAAAACCAACACCGAATTGACCAATTAAATTTGCATCTATTTTATTATTTTCTTTAGCTAAATTTTCTAAAAAATTTAATGTACCAGAACTTGCAATTGTACCAAGCTGAGAAATTAACTCATCTTTAGTCATTCCATTTCCAGTGTCTTCAATTGTAAATAAATTATTTTCCTTATCTAATGTAATTTTAATATTTAAATCTAATTCTGGATTTATGTAATCTTGTCCACTTGAACGCATGAATCTAATTTTATTTAAAGCATCAGAACTATTAGAAATGAGTTCTCGTAAGAAAATTTCAGGATTAGTATAAAGTGAATGAACAATTAATTTAAGCAATTGCTTCATCTCAGCTTTAAATTCGTAAGAATTGTTTTGTGCGGGCATTTATTTTCTAATTATTTATCAAAAAAACAAAAATGTAAGTTTAATAAAACAATAACGAATTACATTAACAAATATTATATAATAAAAATTCAAATATTTTTATGAAAGTATGACTAAAATGAATTTTGTAACTTTATATTTATTAATATCGTTAAATTATCTAAATAACAATATTTTGTAGTTTAAATAGTTAATCTAAAAATAATATTTATTAATAATTGGAAAAAAAAATGAAAAAATTCAATAACATCTTGTTGCTTTTCTTAATATCTTTTCTTCTTTTTTCATGCTCAGATGACAATCCAACGAATGTGAATAATAATGATAATGATAAAGATACTATTGTTACTTCTTCTACACATTTTAATCTTCAAAATTTAACAATACTAAATTTTGAAGAATATTCGATTGATTCACAAGAGGTTAAAGTACCAAATACAACTAAAATGGGGAAATTAGAAAAAATTAAATCAGAAAATATTCCTAGCTTAAATAACATTATGGGAATCTTTTTTGATAAAAAATATGATAATGATCCTAAAATTTATTCTTATAATTATGCTTACGATAGTACTAAATTGTACTTAGAAGCAGATATTATTAATGATATAGTAAATTTTATGACTCCTAATATCCTAGACTCTATGTTTTTATTACCAAAAGATTATTATAAAATTGCAGATAATAATTTAAATAGTTGGAATGCCGCAAAAATCACTGTAGATAAAACAGTTGAATCTAATGGTACAACAAAAAATATTAAAGGTACTTTAAATTTGGATATGCTTAAAACTGGGAATTTAAAAGATTATGATTTCCAAAATAAGAAAATTAAAGTTCAAGAATATGTTGGAACAATTAATTATAACGGCACTAGTACAATGACTCAAGATCTATTACTAAATATTAGTGTGGATATGCATTTTCTAGTAAATAGTGATTATGGAGTAGTAAAATTATGGATACCTTATACTAATATAAATTTAGTGGGTATGATTTTTAAATTTAATGGTTATGTATTTAATTTAAGGTAAGAAAATGAAAAAAATAAAATTAATTATATCTTTAGTACTTTTAGCAATTGTTTTTGTGGGATGTAGCGATAATAGTACTACTCCAGAAGAAACAAAAACAATGTTTGGTTTGAAAAATAATAGTTATTGGATAAATGGATATTTTTCACTAACAGAAAACAATGAATTTTCTACTCAACTTTATAATGATTCAACCTTTGTGATAAATTCTGTGAATTGGAATGAAAAGCAAGGGTTTGAATTAAAAAGAATTATAACTGCTTTAGGCGATGCTTCAACTATGCAGTATTATGTGTCTTCAAATAATGATAAATATTTTATCAGTGGACATTTTTTAAAATCATTTATCAATATTTCTGATAACTTTTTATTCAAGTCTATTGATTTAAAATCATTTACTGATAATTGGTGCTTGCTTGCTGATAAAACAAAAAGTAATTTTATGCTTTTTGATACTGCAATTGTAATGACAGGAATGAAAATTCCAAATTATGAAGCAGCTACAGTTGATTTATCTTATAATGTAGATATTTCAAAAATTGAAGATAATAAGTTTTTAGACCCTATGAGCAATAAATTAGTAAATGCAATTAAATATAAATTATTACATAAAATCAAAGTTGATGTTTACTATGAAGTACCAATAATCGGGAAACAAAAGATTGAGCTTGAGAATCCATTTATTACATTCGAGCAACAAATTACTTTCGCAGAAGGTATCGGATTAGCTGAAGGTTTTACTCCAAACCAAAATATTGAATTTACTTTAAAAGGTAAATTAATTCCTCAAGAAATAAAAGTAATTGATGAAAAAATTATTGGTGAAGGCTTCAGAGTAATTAGATATAAAAATTAATTCTTATAATATAACAATAAATATTTTTGAAAGACAAAAATGAAATTCAAAACAATTAAAGTTCTTACTATTGCCGCTGTAGTATTAGGTGCAGTAGCTTGTAAAGAAAAAAGTAATCCTGTAGTAATTGAGGAAACTAATTCAACTACAATGTACACAATGAACACTACTAGCTATTGGATTAATGGTAGTTATAAATATGATAGTACTAATGCAAAATCTGCTTATACTTCGTATGATTCGACTTATATTACACAAAAGACTACTTATCAAGGCAAAGATGCATATAATACAATTAAGATGCAGGGCAGTCAAGACGGAAAATTTACAACTCCAATATTATCATATTATTCATCATTCAATGATAATGAATATTTAATGTCCGGAGCATTCCTAAAATCTATTTTAGATTATATACCAGAGGTTTTAGTTTCTCAACTTAATTTAAATTTACCTATTGACAAATGGTATACCATTGCAAATAATAAAAAAGATACTTCAGCATTACTTGAAAATTCTATTGAAGTGACAGATGTTTCTGTACCAAATTTAGAAAATGTTAAGCTAGATTTATCATTTAATATTTATAGTATTAGAATGGGTAATACTACAGAAACTGATCCTGTAAATCAAAAATCTATTAAAGGTGTCAAGTTTGACTTAAATTCAAGAATTACTGTAAAAGTAAAAATTGATGGTATTTCAATCGATTTGCCATTACCAAAATCTTTTATAAATTTACATACTTATTTGACATTCGGAGAGGGGATAGGACTTATGAAAATGGATACTCCTACTCAAGATGTGAAATTTAGCGTTGATTATTTAATTGCTAAATATGATATTTATAAATTTATGGTACAAGGTAGAGGATTTGAATTATTAAGATATAAAAATTAGTATATAAATTATAATTTAAATAAAAAATGGCGGAGATCCTTTTGGGAAATCCGCCTTTTTTGTGTTCCGGAATTGGAGTTCGGGATTATTTTATTACATTTATATTTTTAATTACTGTATTATTACCACTTGTGATATTTAAGAAATATACACCAGTTGAAAGTTCATTTGAATTTAAATGAAATTGGTATGTACCGCTAATTTGATAAATATCTTCAGCAATTACTTTTACAACTGAACCTAATTCATTATAAAGTTTAATTGTTACATTACCATCAATTGGAGTAACATATTGTACGAAGCTTGAAGTTGAAACCGGATTAGGGTAAATTGATACATTAATTAAATTTGTATTAATTTCAGTTTCATTTTCAATTACATCACCTGTTTTGTAAAGAGTATTTACAGGGTCATAATTTGCCCAATCAGCATCCCATCTTAGGGTAATATCTGTAGAGAATGCACCGCGATATGATACTACTTCGAAAAATGGATCTTGTAATTTTTCTGGAGCAAAGCTTGCAGTATTTTTAAAATCAGCATTTTCTACTGGTAATAAATTTAAATTTGTCATATTTTCAAATGGTGGATATAAATTTGATATTTGAGCATAATTAGCAATATTACCAGATTTATTATTGAATTTATTTCCAAATGAAGGAGTGCTTAACCAATCTTTTGTTACATTTTCAGTTGCAGATGTACTACTACCGAAATAGAAGAATTTATCGCCTTTAATACCGATAAAATCATTAAATTGAACTTGAGCTAAATTCTCTTCAAATGCTTTTACAGTATTATTATTAGTCATTTCAAGACCTGCTGGCCAACCAATAATAAGAGAATTATATAAAGACATTCTTGAATTTCTACGAATTTGTGCTGCTGCTAAGTATTTTGCATTGTAGTCGGTTCCCGATACGTTTTCTATATCTCTTACACCACCAATTACAGTCATATTTGTGAAAATTGGGCTTGTGAAAGGTTCATTTTCTGAGGCATTTGCATCATTATCAGATTCAAATGCTTCTGAATTTGATTGATCAGCGATATTAGGGAATCTATAGCTTATTCCAAATTGAATTTTTCCATTAAAACCATTGTCTGTATCGAAATCGTCATCTATTCCATTAAATGCAATTAAATTTTTAGCATTTACAGTACCACCAAACCATTCAAAACTATCATCACCACCATAAGAAACTTGAACATGATTGATAACTGTTTTTCTTCCTACGCCACCCATAGTAAGACCATTTAATTCATTATCTGGAGATTCAGCTATACCAGCAAATTCAATTCTCACATATTCAATTACTCCTGAAGAGTCATCATCATTATTTACGCCATTCCATTTACCATACCAGCCGTTTTTCTTAACAGCGTCAGAGATTCCTCCTTCAATAGCTGATTCACCTAAATTGGTAGAAGCATTACCCATTACTAAAACGCCACCCCAATCACCACGATCTCTATTACCAGGAGCAAAAGGACTTGTAAATACAATCGGTTGAGTTCTTGTACCTTTTGCATAGATCTTTCCGCCTCTATTAATTACTAAAGCAGAAGTAGCTTGATCATCACCAAAAATAACAGTACCAGGATTAATTCTTATTACACCACCATCTTGTACATAAACTACACCTTTTAATTGATATAATTTATTATTAGATAATGTAATATTATTATTAATATCACCTGTAATTGTAGAATCTGCAGTAACAGCTGGTGGAACAACTATATGAATAGGTCCAACGACTTTAGAAACTGTAGGATTATCTTTTACTTGCATTTTAATATATAGAGGATCTTTAGTAGGGAAAACAGATACTACTTTACCTGTAGCTTTTGTTTTTGCTTTGGAATCAACATCTTTGAAGGTATTTACCAATGATCCAGATGCTTTTCCTACTTGTAGCATGTTCCATTTAGCAGGAGTTTCAGATTCAGCCCAGAAGAATTCGAATGTAGTCTCAAAAGTTCTATTTCCTTTACTATCTAATGTGTCCCAAGAGATAGTATAAGTTTTGCCTTTGCGGATGCTTTCATCAGCTTTAGGGGCTTTAATTTTAATATCTTCAATTCCTTGTGCAGATAAAAATCCATAGCCACAAAATAGGAAAAGTGATAGTAAGAGAAATTTTTTCATTATGTTTCCTTTATTATTATGTAAAAAAAATATTTTTGTTTTTGTTATTATAAATGAATTGTTATTTAAATCTGTATCCAATACCTAATGAAAATCCTCTGCCCCAAGAATTACTTGAAACAGTTTTTCCATTTTGTTGCCAAATTGATTTTTCATTAAAAATATCTTTAGCTACAAATTTTAAATCAATATTTTCAAATAATACTTTTGAAATTGATAAATCAATTACATTTCTTGGAAGCTCATAAACATGAGGATCGTCGAAACTATATCTTTGAATGTCAGCTACTTGAATGATCCTTTTTCCAAAAGTATTATAACTTAAATTTACTGTAGTTCCCCAATCAACATTTGCATAATATAAACCTAAATTTATAGTATATGGTGATTGACCCCACATTTTTCTTTTGTCTATTTTATTTACTTGTTTTACTTCTATTTCAGAATTTATTAAAGCGATATTCATATTAAACATAAAATTGTCTAACGATTCAGAAATAAAGCTTAAACTTTTTCTTAATTCTAATTCTATACCATAGTTTAATGCTTTTCCTTCAGCATTAGTAAATGTCTTTTTAAAGTTACTGCTTGTAGGAATAATAGTTTCTTCAATCGCATTTGTAAATGTTTTATAAAATCCCGATACTGAAATTACTTCTCCTGGTGCAGTGAACCATTCCCAACGAATATCATAATTTTGAATTAATGCTCTTACTAAGTCTGGATTACCAGTGACATCACCTTGGAATTGGAAATCGTAGAATGTAAATGGAGCATATTCTCTTAGAGATGGTCTAGTTAGAGTCTGACTTGCTGCTAATCGTAGATTCATATTATTATTAATTTCATAATTCAAATTAATAGCTGGAAGAAAGTCTAAAGTATTTCTATCGACAAAAGTTGAATCTCCAGAATTAGATGCAATAGGGTAATAATTCTTTAAATTTTGATTAGAATTTTCGATTCTTAAGCCTAATATAGCTCTAAATTTATTTCTTGCAATCATAAATGGTACATCACCCATTAAATATCCTGCAAATAAACCTTCAGTAGCTTTGTATGAGTCAGTTAATTTAGTTTCTTCACTATAACCTAATTTATCAAAAGCAAAATTTTTGCTATCAAATAATTGATCAGGACTTGAAGTAAAAGCTTCATTATAAAATTCTTCATTACCATCATTTCTAAGCACATAACCGAAATCATCATTGTAATAATATGGTAACACAAAATTACTTTTTACAATGGTAAATGATCTTACTAAGAAGTCTCTATCTTTAGATTCATATAAACCACCTAATTTTATTTTCATGTTTTCGATAGGCAAAGTATAATCTAAAGATGCATTATAGGCATTTTCATTTAAATAAGAAAAAAATCTACCTGCTTGATATCCATTACCATTCATATCATAAATATCAACTCTAAATGGTTCATTTTCATCATTTCGTGAATATCTTACTCTGCGGAAATCAGGTTCATCTCGTTTAGAGAATGAATATCCAATTTTCCAATTTATTAATGAATTCATTAGACTTGGAATATTATGTTCTCCACCTAATTGAGAAGCAAATAATGATTTTTGTACATATTGATAACCAAATTGCTTAATTTGATTTTGTTCTTTATATCCGTTGATGATTGTTACATCGTCATCTGAGGAATTATTGTAAGTATTTTTTAAGCTAATAGAATTATTTGGACCAAGTTTAAAAGCAATATTAAATAAACCACCTAAATTAGTTGATTGTACCATTTGCTCTCCAGATCCATAATAATTAAATATTGTACCATCTGCTTGAAGTCTTCCTCTTTCGATATTTGTTAGGTTATAGCTATTTCCATACATTGCAGATGCCATAATACCTAAATCATAATTTTCAGCTAAAGAAAATATATCTGTATATGAAATGGCAAAATTACCATTTGGTTTTCCATTACTAGTATCTCTAATCCATTGCTTTGAATTAAATGAATTATTTACGTTAGCCCATTGTTGTTGTGCTGGGATTAATATATTTTCATCTTGAGTTCTTAAATTATTAGTTAATAATTTAAATTCTGAAGGGGAATTTGGAACATTTCCCGGTATTGCTCTAGTACCATCATCAAATCCTAACCAATCATTTGATCCACCTCGAGTACTAATAAATTTATTTTGAAATGTTAAATTATCTGTCATTGATGCTCCTGAACTAATTTTCAAACTAAAACCTATAGGAAAATCAATTGTATTTAATTGTACTAGACCACCTGCAAAATTTCCAGGTAAATCAGGAGTAAATGATTTAGCTACATTTGCATTTTCTAAAAAATCTGCTGGGAACATATCGAAAGCAAAAGCTTTTTTATCAGGTTCGGTTGTTGCTAATGATGTACCATTTAGAGTAGTATTACTATATCTTTCGCTTACACCTCTTACATAAACGAATTTATCATTTACTAATGTGATACCAGAGACGCGCTTTAGAGCTTGCCCAGCATCAGAGTCAGGTGTCTTTTTGATTTCTTCTGCAGAAATAGCGTCAGAAAGTTGAATAGCATTTTTTCTCATTGCAAGTAATGCTGCTTGGTTATCCAAAACTCTATCAGCAGTAACTACTACTTCTTCTCCAATTGTTGCTTCGACTTCCAATACCAAATCACCAAGATTAATATTCTCATTTTTGAGATTAATATCAGTAATAGTTTGGTCTTTGTAACCAATGTAAGAAATTTTTAGGGTATAAGTATTTGGCGAAAGATCTTTTATTCTAAAAGAACCTTTCATATCGGTCAATGCACCTTTATTAGTGCCAATCAATTGTATTGTTGCTCCTCTAAGCAAATCTCCGGTTTCTTTATCAATTATTCTACCATTGATGGTATACTTTGCCTGAGCTGATAAGAGGTTAATTGAAATTACTAATCCAAATAAAATTAGTACTATCTTTCTAAAATTCATTTCCAAATCTCCAATTTAAAAATTATATTAAAACACAAAATTTATTTTTCAGAATGCAAAATTCCGATTTTAGAATGAAGTGAAAATAAATTATTTGTTAATTTTCAATGAAGATTGGAATATAATCACTTAAGTGACTGTGTTATATGTAGTTGTGGAAATATTGAAAAGTTTTCCACATAGTAAAAATCTTTATTTTAAACTTAATATCTTCAAAATTATTGTCCTCTGCAAATACTTATGGTCAATAGTGATGAAAAGATCACCTTTGTCAAAATCTAATACAGTACTTACTTTGTTCTTTATGCCTTGTAACTGTGCTTCGTCAGGTATTGTAAAAGTACTTTGAATATTTTTATAAAATTTAAGTTCAATTACGATTATTATAGTGCCTTTGCAACTAATTCAGCTATATCAGAAGTATTAATAGATGTGATATTTAATTCTTTGATTGAATCATTCAACATTATATTACAAAATGGACAATTCAAAGCAATTGTATCACAATTTGTTGCAACTAATTCTTTTGTGCGGATATTGTTTATTTTTTCATGATTTTTATGCTCTAAAAATATGTTCCCACCACCGGCACCGCAACATAGATTATTCTTGGAGTATTGATTTGTTTCTACGAAATCTCCATTATTAATAAACTTTAATATTTCTCTTGGTGGCTTTGTAATGTCATTGTATCTACTTAAATAGCAAGAGTCATGATATGTAATATTAAAGTTTATTTTTTGCGTTGGTATAAGTTTTTTTGTTATTAACAAATCATTTATAAATTCAGTATGATGAACAATATTTTTTGAATAACCAAAATTAGGATATTCATTTTTAAAAGTATTATAGCAATGTGGGCAGGTGGTAACGATAGAATTAAATTGATATTTATTTAAAGTTTCAATATTATCTTTTATCATTGAATCAGCTAAATATTCATTTCCACATCTGCGAGCAATATCACCATTGCATTTTTCTTCAGTGCCAAGAATTGCATAATTAATATTTGCTTTTTCAAGAATTTTAATCATTGCTTTTGAAGTATTTTTTGCTTTTTCATCAAAAGCACCAGCACAACCTACCCAAAAAAGCACATCAAAATTTTCAATATCTTTGCATAAATTTACTTTAATATCTTTAGCCCAATCCAATTTTGAATCCATAGAAAATGCCCAAGGATTGCTATTATTTTCTAAGTTCTCGAAAACTGACTGCAACTCTGCTGGAAAATCAGATTCCATCATTATTTGGTTTCTTCTAAAATCAATAATTGATGGAATATGCTCAATATTTACTGGGCATACTTCCATACATGCTCCACAAGTAGTGCATTCCCACAATTTATTGTTGTCATAAGTTTCTAAAAATGGTAATTGTTGTTTTAAGTCTTCGCCAGTTAATGATTTTGAATTTTCATTTGAATTTTCTCTAATTTTTACCATTAATTCTCTCGGATCGAGCTTCATTCCCGATTTGAAAGCAGGACATTCATTTGTACATCTTCCACAATGAGTACAAGAATAAGCATCTAAAATATTTTTCCAAGATAGATCTGTAATATGATTAGCACCATAATTTGTAATATTCTCATCATCAAAATCAATATTATTTAGAGATTTATGCGATTGATTAGAGAAAAACACATTTGGAATAGCAAATAGTATGTGTAAATGTTTTGAAAAAGGTAAATAATTTAAAAAAATTAATATAGAAACAATGTGTATCCACCAGCTAACAGAATAAATTAAACTAGCATTTTTTATATTGTTTATTTTTATTAAATTATCGATAAAATGTTTTGAGTAATTTTTTGGAAATAATATTTCTGAATAACTAATATTTATAATTAATGATATTACGATAATTAGGATTAAAGAAATTACAATAATTGCATCTTTTTGTTCTGAATAATCTCCTTGCAGACGTGGAATTTTAAATATAAATCTTCGACTCAAAGCTATTAGACATGCTATTATAATTGAAATACAAAATAAATCAGTTAGAAAAGTTATAACAGAGAAAAAATAGCCTAAAAAATTAAAAGAAAAAGTAGGGGAGAAGCCCTGAATAATTGACTCAATTACTGTGAATAGTAATGTCAAAAAGCCCCAAAAAATAATAATATGTATTAATCCTGCTTTTTTATCATTTAGAATTTTACTTTGAAGGAAGGCAATTGAAATTACATTTTTCAACCTTTTATTTTTATTATTTAATCTATTATCAGATTTTCCTAATTTAATTAAATTTATTATTTTTCTTATGTTTTTAGAAAATAATAAAAAAGAAGAAATTAATATTACTGAAAAAATGATTATTCTAAATGAAATCATGGAATTGAAATTATTTATTTAACAGGGAAACCCATTTTTTTTAGTTTAGATTTTCTTGATTCACCTTGAGACTTACTATCTTTTGTTTTACTTTGAGGTTGAGTTGTTTCCTTATTATTACTTGAATTTATATCATCAAAATTAAATTTATTGTCTGATTTTAAATAAATTGAATCCTTGGCAGCGCAAAACATAAATTTACGATATATTTCATTAGTAATGCTATCAGAGCAACCTCTCACTTGAGAACCATATCTCATTTGAAAACCTATTACATTGCAATCATCATCTAAAATTGGAGTAAATATTACTTGCTCAGGAGGTAAATTTTTATTTAATTGTATTTGAGGTAATACATTTATATTATATCTATTAATAGTCTGGCATTTTTGAGTGAAAAATACAGTTGAATTATACTTATTGACTAATCTAATTGTAATTTCCTTAGTAACTTCATCAGTGATAATATCAAAAGTAGCATCATTCATGTCAATACCTTTGATAATTAATTGCACATCTTCACCATTGTTGAATTTATATTCCTGCCCTATATCTGAAAATATAAATGGATTAGATTTATTTATTCCAGATACTATTTCTCCATTATTATTTTTAATAGAAATTGTATCATTAATAATATTATTGTTATTATTGTTTTGGACACTTTTACATGAAAAGAATAGTACTGAAAACAATATAATAAAGAGAATTTGCTTCATAATAATTACCTTTCAATATAATGGATATTTGAAATCTTTAGTCCCTCACGAAATAACAAATCAGTTTCGTTTAGCACTTTGCCTTTAGTAATATAGCAAATAATGTCTATATTTTTAGTGTCTTTCAATGTTTCCCACGTTTTTTCATTTAATTGAATAGAGCTACCTACTTTAGGCATATTACCTAAAAAAATTAATGGAACTTTATAATTAAAATTATGTGATGTAATATCGCTCGTAGCGTCATTTATTAATTTCCCAAAATCATCCCATTGGACTGTATTAAGATTTTCTAATACTTTTAATGAATCATTTCCTTTTATATTTTCATCATTAATAGTGAAGCTAAATTTATTATATTTACTATTATTCCAAATAGTGATTTTTAAAGCAGAACCATAATATAGCCGAATATAATTAGTCAAATCAAAAATATCATTGCTTGAAATAGGATTCATCATAATAATATATATTGGCTTAAAAAGATGAGTACTACTAGCTCTAAGCTCAGTAGTTTCAATTTTATTCTTTATATAATATCCAGCTTTTTTAATTAAATCAAAGTAAATTTGTTCTGGTTCTGATGAATTAGATTTTAAGACCCAGTTTATTTCAATATTTCTATCTTTACTTTTATTTTTCTTTAATTTATCATCAATATTAATTTCATTTATATCTTTATTCGTGTAATTAATTGGGAAATTTCCTCTAATAATAAATACTCTTTTATTCTTATGCGTTCCTTTATTGATATTAGAAATCAAATGATTCATTAAGTAATTAGCTTCATTTCTACTTATTGTTGGGAAGAGATAGATTAATTTTGATAATGAGTCTATTGTTTGAATATAGTTTTTCTCGTATTCTTTATTTGATTTCAATCCTGATGGTTTTATAATCATCACTTCTTTATCGTTTTTATTTTTCGGAGTATGTAAATAAATTACATGAGATAAATATTTGTCATTGAAATAGCTTTTAATTTCAGTTAATTCATTATCAGAAAATGCTTCTAAATTATTGAAAGAGTATATATGAATTTCAATTGGATAATTATATTTTTCGTTGAAAAGATTATAAATAACATACGAAATGATAATTAATCCAATTGTAATAGCTGAATATAAAATATATTTTTTAGTCATTAATTATTATCTTGTTTAATAGAAATCAAATCTTAAAATAATATGCAAAAATACGATTTTCTATTATATTAACAATTTAGAAATTGATATTATTACAAAATAATAATCCTCTTTTAGTTTTAAAAGAGGATTATAAATGTAAATAAATGATTTTAATATTAGATACCAGACAAGCTAATATTATTAATTTTCAGAGTAGGAGATGAAAGAGAATTTTTCATAGTTAAATCATTACCAATCATATCAATATTTTGGAGCATTTCGCTAAGTTTCCCAGTGAAAGTAATTTCATCGACAGGATATGTTAATTTACCATTTTCTATCCATAGTCCAGAAGCACCTTTAGAAATATCTCCTGTAGTTGGTACAGTACCTTGACCAATAGTATTGGTAAGAAATAGACCTTTATCAACAGATTTAATAATGTCATCTTGAGAAACCTTACCAGGAGCTACATAGCAATTTGAAATTCCACTTGCATGACCAGTAGATTTCATATCAAGTTTTTTTGCAGAATAAGTATCTAATAGATATGTTTTTAATACACCATCTTTTATAATTTCAGTCTTTTTCATTATCGTTCCTTCGCTGTCCCATGGTCTTGTACCATTTAAATGAGGTAGAGTAGGGTCATCTATGATAGACAAATTACTGTTGGCTATTTGAGAGCCAAGTTTATCCACTAAAAATGATTGTTTCATATAGATGGAAGATCCATATAAGCATGAAATCAAAAAGCCAATTAAAGATGCTGACATTTGTGGGTCAAAGACTACAGGAACCACTTGAGTAGGAATTTTTTTAGCACCTAGCAATCTTATTACTCTTGTAATTGCAATATCTGCAATTTTTTCAGGTGCTAAAATATTTTGTAATTTTCTAGTTGATTCGTACCAATAATCTTCGTAAAATTTATCTTTAGAGCCTGCTTGTACTCCAACTCCTCCGCTAAACATAGTAGATTTATATTCACCAGAAAAGCCTTTAGAATTAGCTAAAATTCTTGATGCAATGGATGTACTTACTGACGCACCTCCAGAATTTTTAATCCTAGTATCCCTTAGAACAACTTTTTCCATATTTTTTGCATATTCTACTTTATCAGAAGTTGGCATTTTTTCGATGTCTTGGCAAAAAATATCTAATGTCTTGATATCTGGTTTAATACCTGTAGTAGGTGGTAGTCCTGCGAACTTATCTTTACTTGAATATTTAGCTCTTTCAATTGCATTTAAAATTGCTTCTTCAAAAGTACTTTCAGATAAATCACTTGTAGAAGCAGTTGCAGTTTTATTATCTACGATTAATTTTATGCTTGCAGAGCTTGAATTAGCTTGCTCTAATTTTTCGATATTACCTTCGCGGCATTCACAACTAAAATCTTTTCCATTATAAATAGAAATTTGGATTTCACTTGCACCTTTATCTTTTCCAAATTTACAATAAAGACTTTGCGCCGGGCACGAATGGAACCCCGAATCTTCATACACTATATTGGAGAAATCTTTTTAGTGACGAGAATCTCGCCGATACAGTCTTAAAACTAAATGGACAAGCAGAATTATTTTACAGGAAAGCAGGAATCAAATCTCCTGTCATTCATAAAGTCGGTGAAACAATGGTAAACCGAATTACCAAGACAGGCAAACCAATTCCTGAAAATATACACGATGAAATATTTAAATATGTAAACGGTAAGGTAAAAAGCTTATCAAGCGAAGCACAAATACTCTTTGACAGCCGAAATGTAATCACAAAAACCGTAAATCATGAAATTATAAAAGACAAGCACTATACAGAATCAAAATTTCTATTTCATGTTCCTATTACAATCAACTTTAAAGCTTCTGATAGAAATTCATATTTGAATGAAAGAGCAAGGGCATTTTTGCAAAACAATTCAGATATAAATGTTATTGGACTCGATCGAGG
>ENA-UOOK01001841-UOOK01001841.1-fermentation-metagenome-genome-assembly--contig:-NODE-1841-length-27366-cov-4.497748_pt1 | contig 27366 bp, 25 predicted proteins | sample MGYA00245777_ERZ724023 | MGnify/ENA primary metagenome ERZ724023 (study PRJEB28704, sample SAMN03018312) | fermentation metagenome | biome: anthropogenic terrestrial biome; feature: soil; material... | reverse complement strand
TGAAGTTGTCGATTTTGCGGTAATACGACTAATTATATCTCTGATACTACTGCTACAAGTATTTCACTGCAAAATAACGAAGGCCGCCTTAGCCTTAGTTGCAGAATCATTTCTTATTATATCACGCTTTTCGTGTATCCAACCAAATCAAATCAATCATATTGAACGGGACAACGGTTTGTGATATGCTGTATATGGTCGGTTAATGCTTGATCCTGCTGTAAATACTAATACTGCCGATTAGAGTGGAATCCGGTATGCCGGTTGATTATCCCGTATTTATCGGTTGAAATTTTTTTGAATAAAAGGGGAGGAATATACAAAATGAGCGAATTTTTCAAGGGGATTCCCAAAATCCGGTACGAAGGCAAGGATTCGGACAATCCGCTGGCCTTTAAATACTACAATCCCGATGAAGTGGTCGGAGACAAGACCATGAGGGAGCATCTGAAGTTTTCCGTTGCTTATTGGCACACCTTTACCGCAGGCGGCGTGGACCCATTTGGGGCAGCCACTTACATAAGGCCCTGGGATTCCGTGACGGATCCGATGGATAAAGCAAAGGCCAGGGTGGAGGCGGCTTTCGAGTTCTTTGAAAAATTGGGTACGGAGTATTTCTGCTTCCATGACCGGGACATCGCTCCCGAAGGAGATACTCTGGCGGAAACCAACCTGAACCTGGATGTAATCGTAAAGCTCATAAAAGAGCGGATGGCATCCTCGGAAGTCAAACTGCTGTGGGGTACGGCCAATCTGTTTAACAATCCCCGTTTTGTCCACGGCGCCTCCACCTCCTGCAACGCGGACGTCTTTGCCTATTCCGCCGCGCAGGTGAAGAAGGCTATGGAAATCACCCATGAACTGAACGGAACCGGCTATACGTTCTGGGGCGGCCGGGAAGGCTATGAAACCCTGCTGAATACCGATATGAAGCTGGAACTGGATAATATGGCGCGATTCCTGCATATGGCGGCGGATTATGCGAAGGAGATCGGCTTCAAGGGCCAGTTCTTCATCGAGCCCAAGCCGAAGGAGCCCACCAAGCATCAATATGACTTTGACTGCGCCACCGTGTTCGGATTCCTGAAAAAATACGGCCTGGACAAATATTATAAATACAATATCGAAACGAACCATGCCACGCTGGCAGGTCATACCATGCAGCATGAACTGCATTTTGCCCGCATCAACGGAATGCTGGGCAGTGTAGACGCCAATCAGGGCGACATCCTCCTCGGCTGGGATACGGATCAATTCCCCACCGACCTGTATGTTACCACCCTCGCCATGTATGAGATTCTGAAAAACGGAGGGCTTCCCAACGGAGGACTGAACTTTGACGCAAAGCCCAGAAGGGCGTCCTTTACAGCGGAAGACATGTTCCTTTCTCACATTGCCGGAATGGACAGCTTTGCACAGGGCCTGAAAATCGCCCACCGCATGCTGGGAGACGGCAAACTGGAGAAGTTTATGGAGGAACGTTACGGCAGCTACACGAAAGGCATCGGTGCCGATATCGTTGCCGGCAGGGTCGGTTTCCGGGAACTGGAGCAGTATGCACTGAGCCACAGCAATATCAGCAATGCTTCCGGCCATCAGGAAGTGCTGGAATCCATTGTGAACCAATACATCCTGGGGAAGTAATGCGCTGCAAATACTCATCCCACGGAAGCCTGGTTGCGAATCAGAGCAACCAGGGCTGAGGCACCTTTCGTTATTTTGCAGCAATATGACTTTGCGGGACGTTTCGTTTGTCTTGAAGCAGCGGATTTTGCAAAAACGACAAACGGAACGTCCCTTTGTCTTGTGTTTCAGAAAGACCAAGGCGGGTATAAATAGAACAAGCAATCGAAAGAAGGAGGAGTTTGAAATGTCTATCGAAAAGTATCTGCAAACCGGAGACTGGAAGGGGGAAAAGCACGTACCCGTCATTCACATCCCCGGGAAGGTAAAAGCGGACGAAGGATTTGAACTGAAGGTATCCATCGGAGATGCCATCAAGCATCCCAATACCCTGGAACATCATATTGCCTGGTTCAAGGTATTCTACGTGGAAAAGGACGGCAAATTCCCGGTCGAGTTGGCAACTTTCAACTTTAACGTACATGGCGAAGCGGGAGCTTTTGCGGAACCCGTCGGCGTTACCCAGGTCAAATTACATGCTTCCGGCAAAATCTATGCCATCAGCTATTGTAATATCCACGGCTTGTGGGAAAACAGCGTCGATGTAACCGTGGAATAATGATTATGCAGGGAAATCAATAATGCATAGGTCCCGGGAAGAAACAGAGTAGCGCTTCCATAGCAAGGGGCCGTTGCACGGTCTGGTATGCAACGGCCCCTTACATGTATATCATAATTGTACTGCATTACGACTTGTTGCAGCGGAATCCTGTCATGCCTTCCAATCAATGCCTTCCTTGGCGATCCGCATAGGATTGCCGACAGCGAGGCAATTCGGCGGTACATCCTTGTTGATCAGAGTGTTGGCGCCGATCACCGCATTGTCTCCGATCGTAACACCCTTCAAAATGGTACAGTTGCATCCGATCCAAACCTTGTCTCCTATTTTGACAGGCTTGGCAAGTTCATTCTCCGTACCGTCGGGGTAATAGATATGATGAAAATCCGTATCCATTATCGTTGTGTTCCAGGCTATGGCGCAGTCGCTTCCGATTTCAATCCGGCTGGCACAATATACAACGGAAGAGGCGGTAATATAGGTGTTGTCTCCGACGGACAACCTGGCGTTTGGTCCCGTCACAATTCCTACACCCGGTCCGAATTTTACTCTGCCCTTTACATGGAAAATGGAGTCCCGGTACATCCGGATGGACGATTTGGAATGAGCCATATCCCCGATATATTTACCTCCCAGATACAGCCTTCTGTCAATGATCAGCCTGGCACCGGGAGCTTTGGTGATGGTGCTCCCGAAGTCCGCAAAAACCTTGAATCGGTAGAAATTCCGAATGGAATGGAACAAGTTCAGAAAAAAACTGTATATCACGTTCAGAATCAGCTTCGGATTCATCCGAAGCGCATTGACCATTTTATTGTTGATCATTGGCTTATCCATAGAAAGCCAACCTCCGTTCTGCATATTTTGACGAATCCGGCAAGATGATTATACCATAGGGTCGGAGCATATGCTATAGGAATAGAAATAGAAACAGGAAACAGGAACAGTATCTCGCTGCAAAAACTCATTCCGACAAAGCCTTAGTGGCATCTGTGCGATCTTTCATACACCAGCGAACCATTCACATATACGCTTTCCACTTTGGAATCCATATCCAGCGGGTGGCCGTTCATGACGACAATATCCGCGTCCTTGCCCCTTTTCAGACTGCCGATACGGTCGTCTATATTGAGGATGCCGGCAGGATTACTGGTAATTGCCTCCAGAGCGATCTTTTCCGGCAAGCCTTCCTGATGGGCTATGATAGCGGACAACCTCAGATGCTCAATGGAGTTGTACGGATGATCCGTAATCAGGGCAATCTTGACGCCGGCTTCCGCCAATTCCCTGGCCGTATCATAGGAACGGTTCTTCAGCTCCATCTTATCCCGCGGTGTCAGCATGGGGCCAACGGCGACAGCCACGTTCCTTTCCTTCAGATAATCTTTTATCAGATAGCCTTCCGTCCCATGTTCAATGACGATCCTCAGGCTGAATTCCTCCGCCAGCCGCAGCGCACTTACGATATCGTCCGCCCGGTGAGCATGTACCCGGACAGGGATATCCCGATTCAATGCGGAAAGCACCGCTTCCATGGCCAGATCCCGGTACTCCAGCTTTTTGGAATCCTTCTGCTTTTTATAGTCCTGCGCCCGAACGAACATCTCCCGGATCAATGCCATAATCCCCATTCGGGTGACCGGCATATTGTTTTGGGATCCATAGGCCGTCATGGGGTTTTCCCCAAGAGCCAGCTTCAGGCCCGTTGGGTTTTTCACAACCATTTGATCGATAATGGTCCCATACGTCTTTACGGCCAGGTTCAACCCACCCACCGGATTATTGCTTCCCGGCCCGGTCATTACGGTGGTAACGCCTGCCCGAAGTGCATCCTTGAATCCCGCGTCATTGGGATTCACCGCATCCAATGCGCGCAGATGGGGAGCAACCGGGATAGAGGTTTCATTGTTGTCCTTTCCGATCTCTCCCATCTTCTCTTCCAGGATTCCCAGATGGGTATGGGCATCAACGAAGCCGGGCAGGATATGATATCCTCTGTAATCATGCACTTCCCTGCCATAGATCACCTTTTGAGAGGGTTTCCCTTTCCCGATATCTAAAATCTTGCCATTTTTCAGAATAATATAACCTTCCTCCATCGATTCGGAGCAAATCGGATGGATTGTCCCGCCTAAAAGAACAATTTCCATCAAAACACTTCCCTATCTTAATTTCTAGCCCTAGCCCTCAGCGCATACGGGAGATCCGCATTCTACTGACAGAGATACGACAGCTTGCAATGATTCTGCCTGCCAATTGTCCTCCACCCCAATTTTTTTGAAAAAGTTCCTTTTACGATTTCACAGATAGTCTTATGAAAATTTGCGTTTTCTATCCAGGCTGTCCGATTGATTCTGATTTGGGGCGTATAAGAAAAGCGCGAAGATTTATGTACCAAATCTTCGCGCTTATATTTCGCATTTATAAAGGACCGCTTAGTTTCCAGGGACACTTTTTTCCTCCCTTATCTCAAACAGGACCGGATTATAGTCCACCTCTGTGATTTCACAATCTACCCTTTTGCCGTCTGAAAATACCTTCAGCCCTGCGAACTTGTTGGAATAGTTGGAAATACAGGTCAATTGATTTCCTGTGCCGGCCGGGTAAGCACTATCATGAAAATCCACTTTGATATTCGAACCAAACAATCCGGATTGAAGTTCGGTACTGACGTCCGAGTTTTTGTCGGACGAGGGACGATAGATCAGATAGTGCGTCGCCTTTTGTTCTCCGCTTTCTGTCTGATATTGGAGTGCATATGTTTTGGATGGGTCCTCGTCACAAGCTTTCATCCATGCGGTGATTTCCGGACGCCCTTCGTATTGCTCTGCGTTCATTTGTGCCGTGTTTATGGCCGAGGTCTGAAAGCTGGAAAAGCTGAACATTCCGAGCAACACCAACAGCAAAATGGGAACCAGGACGACAACAAGAAGAATTTTTCCCAAGGCCGTATCCTTTTTTCTGATCGGCGGAGTAAAAGCATCGGTATGCTCCGGTAAAGGAGAAGCACATTTGGGGCAAACCGTCCAACCGGGTTCCACTGGAAAGCCGCACTTCGGACAGGATGCTTTCAGCTTTGTGCCGCATTTTGGGCAGACGGTATACTGCTCTGTAACTGCCGCTGCACAACTGGGGCACTTTAAATCAGAGTAACTGCCACGCACCAGCAGGTAGACGATAAAGCCGATAAAAGCGGGACCCAATACCGCAATCAGGGTCCAGAGAGCCGCGTTCATGCCGCGCTGCACGGCGTCACGATACACATAGACGCCAATCAGCACCGGAATGCCGACGAGGATAGTAAGAGAGACGAGTAAAGCTATGGATGCTCCGGCCATGTGAAATCCTCCTTTTTATTCACGTAAACGATCGCAATCACTCCGCTGCCACTCATCGCAACGCAGACATAAGCGATGCAGATCATGGAAAGTACTCTGTTGACAGGCAGCAGAATGAGCGCTGTGATAAGCAAGCACATTTCAACAAGAACTCCGGCCAGCGCCAAAAGCGCTGTTTGCCGTTTCATCTTACGCCGGTCTATTTCAACCCGAAGCGTTTTCTCACTTGCAGCTGGTGGCCGGATCTCATCAAAACGGTATATCTGTCTCAAGCCTTAACGCCTCCTTCAGCAATATCTTTGATTTACTGAGTCGCGATTTTACTGTACCGACGGGGATACCCAACACTTGCGCGGTGGATCTCAGGTCCATATCCCGGAAATAAAACAGAATGATTGTCACCCTGAGTTTCTCAGGCAACCGGTCGATTGCTTCATGTAATTCGGTGTAGTCTTCAGGTGGTGCGGACGAAACGGATCCGATAACGGTTTCCTTTTCCTCATTGCTGGAGAATCCGTTGAATATTGGGCTTCTGACTATTCGTCTCAGTGTATTGCGGTAGATATTTACGCAAATTTGCGTAAGCCAGGGCTCAAATTCCCTTGTGTTGTCATACTGCGAAATATTTTTTATCACCCTTATCCAAGTATCCTGGTACAGGTCATCCGCCTCGGAGGGATTAGCGCAAAGGGTTAAGCAGAGTCCGTACAATCGCTTGCCATACCGGTTTATATATTGATCGATCAATCCTTGCGCCTCCTTCCATATACAGATACAATCCAGGACATCAAAAAGTTCATTTAAATTTTGCCGGGCTGGAAGTCTTTGCACAAATCTACTTGGATTCATCGAATAGGATTGATGAAAAAACAATAATAAAAAATATGTTTACAAAACAGAATATTATGATATAATACAGATAAAGAAAGAAGGTAGCCGGCACCGCAAGGTGCGGTCACCGAACATTGGTTATTATAAAATAATCACCGTGCTTGGAGTGCAGGGGTGATTGTTTTTTTCCGCTTAATATTGCCTTAATGAGGGCAATGATTAAGGAGATCAGCGATACAACCAATACGGCAAAGGAGATCATCAATGAAAGAGCTTCGTATGTAGTCATCGCCCCACCTCCCTTCCTCTTCAGAGTCCGTTCGGTGGTCACACCCTGCCAGCCGGCTTCCCTTCTTAGGAAAGAATATCACATTGTCTGCACTTTTTCAATTATTTCCTGTGCCATGGTTCCCATCTGTGTTCTCACCCATACTCACCGTCATGTAAAGAAATATTAAGGAAATCTTCATAAATTCGTTATACTTGTTTTCATGGATTAGCATTCATTCCTATGATATAATGAGAATAATGTAAAAAATTTTGGGTATATTGGAACGCCTATCCACCTTTCGGCGTCTAATATACGTAAGGGGGGTGAGTACATCTATGGGCAATCCCACAGACAATCATATCGTATTAACAAATGTGCGCAAGATCTATCGCATGGGCGAAGAAAAAATCGTTGCATTGAATAACATCAGCTTTTCCATTAAAAAGGGGGAATTCTGCTGTCTACTTGGTACGTCGGGTTCCGGTAAATCCACTCTGCTCAATCTGATGGCCGGATTGGAAAAACCAACCAAGGGAAGCATTAAAATAAAAAATTACCACCTTGAAAAAATGAATGAAAAGCAGTTGGCGAAGTTCCGCCAACTTAATGTTGGCTTTGTCTTTCAATCCTATAACCTGATGCCCACGCTCACAGCGCTGGAAAATGTAAGCCTGCCCCTTATCTTCAAACGGATCCCCAAGCATATCCGGGAAAAGAAAGCAAAGGAAATGCTGGCTGCCGTGGGCCTCAAGGATCGGATGAAGCACAAGCCCAATCAGATGAGCGGTGGCCAGCAGCAAAGGGTAAGCATCGCCAGGGCTTTTATCGGCGACCCGGGAATCGTTTTCGCAGACGAGCCTACCGGCAATTTGGATACCAAAACCACCAAGGAAGTCATGGATCTCATTACCGCAATGGCGCGGAAAAACAATCAGACGCTGATCATCGTTACCCACGATACGGAGATAGCCCAATATACGGATAAGATCATCCATATCACCGACGGGGATATCGATCAGATTATCGACAAAGAAAGCAGAGGGGAAAAGGTATGAGAAAACGGATTACAATTCTATTGACCTTACTGATACTGATTACAGGAATGCTGCCGGCCGTGCCGGTGGATGCGGAGGGGGAGAGTGAATCTACACCAAACAGACCTTCGACAGATATTATTATTTCTGAATATTCAACGGATTCTTCTGGAGATATTGAAAAAGATGACGATTTTGATTTGGAGCTTACCTTGAAGAAAGATAGTCTTATTGAAGAGGATCAAATAGAAGATCTGTTTATTACAATAGGCCAATCGGATTCTTTTATACCATATGAGCAAGGCTCGAAATTCGAAGTTACAAATACAGAATGGGATGGTGATGAACTGAAAAATGTAAGTTTGCATTTGAAATATATCGGCGGAACTTCAACAAGCTTATCTCTTACTATAACAGCTACAATTGCAGGCGAACCTTTTTCCAACACTGATTTTGTTAACATTGAAGTTGATGCCTCAGAAGAGGACGGCAAAGACGACATGCCACCGGATCCCATCCTCCATGTGGACAATGATAAAATGCCTGTTGCTTATGCCGGAAAAGCTTTCAAATTGAAATTGTCCATCAATAATGACAACGCATATAGTGTAAAAGATATAACTATCACTCCCATCTACGCTGGGGATGGGAATGACCCCTTTCAATACAGCACAATTCGGCAATCCGGATTTATTGAGAAAATAAGCGCCAGAAAATCGGAAGAAATTACCTTCAATTATATGATTGCCCCCAATACTCCCACTGGCATTTATAATCTGACATTAAATTACTCCTACTATACTCAATACAAGGATGAACCAATAACATTCTCGGAAACCATCCGGGTGAAAATCGAAAACGACAATGCCGCCCCTTCTCTCGCCATAAGTAAAGTCAGCTATCCGGAAAATGGGCTGCAGACCGGTTCAACCGTTCCCGTTAAGTTCACTGTGACAAACAAGGGCAGTCTTCCCGCAAAGGATGCGGTCGTAACCTTAAGCGGCCTGGACACCGCCGGTTTTACCGTGGATGGCAACGGAAACCGGGTCACCGTTCCGACTCTGTACAAGGGAATGGAAAGCCAGGTCACCTTTAATATCCGGGTCGCCGACGGCATGGCGGCAGGCAGTCATCCTCTGACCGCCCATATGGAATTCAAGGACGACGCGGGTAATCCTTACTCCCATGACGCCCAGATCTATCTTCCCGTCACTGCGGGTGACCCCCAGGCGGCCGGGCTCCAGATTCAGGATGTTTCCGTATCGGATAAGTCCTACGGGATCGACGAGAATATCCCCGTCCGCTTCAACCTGGTCAATAACGGCCAGACCAAACTTTACAGCGTAAAGGTATCCCTGACGGCGGACGCTGTTATTATTCCGAAACTGGCTTCCATGAAGATGTTCAATGTGATGGAACCCGGAAAATCCGAACCTCTGGAGTTTATGTTCGCAGCGAAGAAAGAGGCGGAAACCAGAAATTATCCCATTGCCATCGACGTGGAATACAAAACCAAGCCGGACGCGGACGCGGTCAAGCTGACCCAGTATGTCGGAGTCAATGTGGTGAACAAGGAGAACGCAGCCGCAGGTAACAAATCCGTACCAAAGATTATCATCGACAGCTACGGTACAGATCCGGTAATTGTCCGCGCCGGAAGCAACTTCCTTCTCAACGTTTCCTTTCATAACACCAATAGCACGAAAACCGTCAGCAACATAAAGGTCAACCTGACCGCACCGGAAGAAACCGAAGGCGGTAATGTCTTTTCACCGGTAAACAGCAGCAATACGTTTTATATCGATTCCATCGCTCCCAAATCCAGCATTGAGATGAGCCGCGATTTTTATACCATACCTGACGCGAAGGCGGAAACCTATACCCTCATCGCAAATTTCGAGTACGAATACGAAGGCCTGGACGGTGCGCCGGTCACCGCACAGGAGCAGATCGGGATTCCCGTGGTACAGCAGACACGGCTGGAGTCCAGCGCAATCACCATGCCGCCCACTTCCTATGCGGGACAGCCTATTCCCCTGTCCTTTGAATTCTACAACATGGGGAAGGTAACCTTAAGCAACCTGATGATTACTGTGGAGGGTGATTTTACCAACCAGACACCCAATTATTTCGTCGGCAATTTCGAACCCGGCTTAAGCGATTATTACGATTCCATGATTACGCCAAACAAAACCGGCCAACTGGCTGGAACGGTGGTCTTCGAATATGATGACGCGGCAGGCGAACATCAGGAAGTACGTAAGGAGTTCACCACCACGGTGGAGGAAATGCCTGCGGAAGTGATGAACCCGGAAGGTGAAAAGATGGGTGAAATGCCGCCGGATGGAATGCCCGAGGAGCCGAAAGGCATTATGAAGATCGTTAAAAGCCCTATCACATGGGTGGTTGTCGGAGTGATCGTATTGGGAACGGCGGCTTTGATCATCCGCAAGAAAATAAAGAAGAGGAAGGAAATGACACTGGATGAATAGTATCGATCTGATCCGGATGGGTCTGAAGAATCTATGGCGCAGAAAGCTCCGCACCTTTCTGACCGTACTTGGCGTTGTGATCGGTACCGCTTCCATCATCATCATGATCTCCCTCGGGCTTGCCATGACTCACAATTTCACTCAGGAAATCAGCAGAATGGGAAGCCTGAATGTCATTGATGTATACTCCAACAGCGGCGGAGGTTATTATGAAATGGCCGTATCCATAGGCGGCTCCGGAAATACGGCCAACGCCACCCTGGATGACGCGGCTGTGCTGAAAATCGGCCAGATCTCAGGCGTAGAAGCGGTAACTCCCGTGCTGGAATCCTACTACAAATTCGTCTCCGGAAAATATGCCGCCCAGATTCCTATCAAGGGAATCCGCCCGGAAGCCATGGCGGACTTCGATTTCCCCATCCGGGAGGGCAGGCTGTTGCAGGAAGACGACGATCTGAACATTGTTTTCGGACAGGAGGCTATCCGCCAGTTCTACGATATCCGTGGGTCTTCCCGCAGAATGTACTTCGGGAAGGAGCAACAGGAAGAAGTTCTGGTGGATGTGCTTCATGACAAACTGGTCATGACTTCCGACTTCAACTACGGAGAAAGGCAGAGACCCACAATGGAGGGAGAACAGGAACGGAAGAAACCGACCCTTTACAAGGTAAAGGGAGTGGGAATTCTGGAGGAAGGCAACTTTGAAAACGATTATTACGCTTACATGAGCATCTATGAGCTGGAAAAGATCATAGACGAAACCAATCGGGAACAGCAGGAAGAATCCGGCACAAACCGGAGCATGCGGAACAACCAGCAAAACGGCTACCAGAGGGTTATGGTAAAGGTGACGGATTTCCAGCAGGTAAAGGAGATTTCCCAGCAGATCCGGGATATGGGCTTTCAGACCAACAGCCTGACGGATATCCTGGATTCCGTGCAAAAGCAATACAGCCAGCTGCAGGCGATCCTGGGCGGTATCGGCGCCGTTTCCCTGTTGGTGGCGGCCATCGGCATCACCAATACCATGATCATGTCCATCTACGAGCGGACCAAGGAGATCGGTGTGATGAAGGTGATCGGCGCGGCCCTGTCGGATATCCGCAGACTGTTCCTGCTGGAATCCGGCCTGATCGGGCTGATGGGAGGGATCCTTGGCCTGGGCCTGAGCTATCTGCTTTCCTATATTCTCAACACTTCGGGAATGTCCCTGTTCGGCGGCATGGGTGGACCCGGTTCGAAAATGTCGGTGATCCCCGTCTGGCTGGTCGGGTATACCCTGATTTTTTCTACTCTGGTCGGCCTCCTGTCCGGCTTCGGTCCCGCAAGGCGCGCCATGAAGCTGAGTGCGCTGGAGGCTATCCGGACGGAATAAGGAACACAGCAAAGCATTCTCAGATAAACTATTATGCAAGAACGGCATAGCGAATCTGCTATTGCCGTTCTTGTTCTCTTTTTGCAGTACTCTTGGTTAAGAATTCTTATAACCGATATTGCCCATATTCATGCGTTGCTTCATACATTGCGACAACATTTTCCGTCGGTGAGTTATCCTGGAGTTGATGAGTAGGCGACATACAATAACCACCTCCGGGCATCATGATTTCAAGGATCTCTTTCACATTCGCAATAACCTCCTGCACAGAACCGTATGCAACCGGACCTGCGGTTGAAATACAGCCATGAAACGCCAGCCTGCCTCCAAATTCCCTTTTAAGATATTGAGGGCTCATATCTCTGGCTTCAGGCTGAAGGGTATCCACTACCCGTATGCCCATTTCGATAAAATCCTCATATGCCCAACTGCTGGAACCGCATGTATGGATCATCACAGGAATATGATAAGCTTTTGCCAGATCAATGAATTTTTGATGTCTCGGCCGAATATGCTTTCTGTAAAGCGGAAGACTGATCAAAGGTGCATTTTGTGTACCCAGGTCTTCTCCTATCCACATAAAATCTATATTCCCCTTGGCTGCGTCCAGCATTCGTTCCGTAACTTCCAGCTGAATTCTGAGCCTTCTGTCCATTAATAGCAATCCTGCCGCATTATCCGTAACAAGATCGACCAATGTCTGCTCCATCCCCCGTAAAAAGCCACTGCTGTTAATAATATCGGCAAGTCCGGCGCCGCCGGTATAGACAGCATACTCTTTATTCTTTTTACACAAATCCAGTACATGACTATAATCGTAATCATCCGGTGAAGGCATGGGCCAATCTGCGACCTGTTCCTCATCCGCGTCTTTCAAAGGAAAGTCACAATAGTCCCAGTATCCCCCGTATCCATGTTCAATCCACCGCGTCCGGATTCCCCATTGTGCACAAACATTCCGGTCGGGTATGTTCTTATGCAGCCTCGGTCCTGTATAGGGTACACTCACACCCCGGAAATCCACACCGAGTAAATCAAGTAACCCTTCATTATCCTCGTCTTTCAGGCCAAAATATCGTTTCAATCTTTGATTGATTCCATCGTTGCATAAGTAATCAATCGGTACCCGGTCGGGCTCCTGATGAGCAAAAGTAGTTAACACACGTTCCTTTGATGTTATTCTTTTGTTTTTTCTGACACTCATTATCCTATTTTCTATCATAGCAACCCTCTCATTCATTAGCCGATTCATTCTTTTTCTAACAATTTTGCTATCCTTTTACACTGCCCAAAACAATTCCCGTAGTAAAATACTTTTGTAGGAAAGGATATATGCATAAAATTGGTATTACCGCCAAGAATATTTGAGCGGCTTTGTTGGTTCTATCAGAAATGTTCTTAAGGCTAAACATATCCGCCGTAGTAATCTCAGCCATGTCTCTCTGAACGATAACGGTTTGCAGATAGCTCTGTAATGGGTAATTTTCCGTTTTGTTCATATAGATCAGCCCATCAAACCATGCATTCCAATGATTTACTGCACAGAAAAGGATCAATGTGGCCAGCGCTGGTTTAGAAAGCGGCATATATATTTGAAACAGCGTTCTCACATGGCCTGCCCCATCGATGAACGCAGCTTCTTCTATGCTTCTTGGAATGGATCGAAAGAAATTCAGCAGCAGGATGATATGAAATACCGGAACCATTCCCGGAACGATCAAAGCCCAAATCGAATCAATCAATCCTACCGATTGTATAACCATATAAGTCGGAATCAGCCCTCCATTAAAGAGCATTGTAATAATAAAGAACCATGTATAGATATTTCTGGATCTAAAGCTTGTTGCCTCCCTGGAAAGCGGATATGCAATCAATACAGTCATCAGCATTTGCAGCGGCATGCCCAGCAACACCCTTTTTACAGACACTAATGTAGCACGCCAAAATTCATGTTTAGCGGCTACATATCCATAAGAATCCGTTGTAAAATCAACAGGGAGCAACCCTACTTTCCCAGAGGAGGCAGCTGCACTGGAACTAAAGGATAACGCCAAAACATGAACCATTGGTAATAAACACGCAAGTGTTAATATAACCAGTATTGTGTAATTGAAAACCTGGAATAGGATCCTGGATTTCGAAATTCTGATTTTTCTGCCCATACAAACACCTCCATCGCAGAAATAGTACTCTGCATACAATAAGGTTATATCATAATATCCTATGCAGAGGATTAATATTAAAAAATACGATAACCGGCAAACTTGCCCGCTAACCAATAAGACGTCGAAATCAAGACAAAAGAAACCAGCGACTTAAATAGTCCAACTGTGGTAGCCAGGCTATACTGCGCATCTATCATACCCATTCTGTACACCATTGTATCAATGATATCGCCTGTGGAATAGACTACAGGACTGAGCATATTATATATTTGATCAAAACCGGCATTTAATACATTACCGAGACTCAGGGTCATTGACAGAACTACAATCCCCTTGATCCCCGGAAGCGTGACATGGATCGTCTGCTGCCATCGGTTCGATCCGTCAATTATTGCGGCCTCGTATAATGTTGGATCTATCCCAGTCAACGCAGCTAAATAGATAATAGTTCCATACCCAAATTCCTTCCATATATCTGTCAGTACCATTGTAAATGGAAACCATTTTGTACTGCCAAGAAAGAATATCGGTTTGAAACCCATTGCCTTAATGATAGAATTTATTGCTCCGTTCGATGGAGAAAGAAGATCGATAAACACCGTCGCCAGAATCACCCATGATAGAAAGTGGGGAAAATAGATAATCGTTTGTGTGATTCTTTTAAACTTATAATTTCCTATTTCGTTCAATAACAGGGAAACGGTTATTGGCACAATTAACGATGCAATGATTTTGAGTACTGCAATAAAAAATGTATTCCAAATCACGGAATAAGTATCCGGTAACGACATTAAAAACCGAAAATTATCCAGCCCAGTCCAAGGCGACCCGAATAACCCCCCAAATGGATTATAGTCTTGAAAAGCCATTATAATTCCAACCATGGGAGTATAGGAGAAAATAAGCGCAATGATAATTCCCGGGAATAACATGATATGCAAGGGGAGATTCCTTCTGAAATTCACAGATGATTTGCCCTTATTCATTTTCTTTATACGAACGGTATTCGTATACATATCCATTATAAATTTCCTTTCAAAATTCAGTTTGTGGAGATTTCCGCTTCCCCGGAATTACCTGAAGCAGAAATCTCTCTGCACTGACTAACCCATGCTATACAAACTCATTTACCCATCTGGGTATTAACCTCTTTCGTAATATCATCTCCGCCAAGGTTCTTCCATTGCTCCACCCATTTGTCAAAATCGTCAATAGGTGCTTCCCCCATAATAATCTTAACAAACAATTCGTCTTCCTGTTTCTGAAGTGTCGACAATTTTGTTGACATAGTGGGCGTTGGAGGTCCATAAAATTTGTCATATATAATCTGATCCTTATCAACGTAATCCGACATTACACCTTCCGAACCACCAACTCCAAATACTCTGGCATAGTCCCAGCCTTCTGCTCCCGTTTCTTCAAACTTCTTAATAAAGGCGTACATATCGGACGTCTCCTGATGGTTTTCAATGATGCTCATATCATTCTTTTCAGTAGCCTCTACAATACGCTTATAGATATCGATATTCTTATTGGTCGGCCAGGTTTGGATTCGCGCATGCTTAAACGGTTCTCTGTATTTGTCGCTTGTTGTAAAATACATGGGCTCCGTATTTTCGCTGAAGGCAATCTCTGTCCATAGATTCATCAGCTTCATAACAGCTTCCGGATACCTGCAGCCATTGGTTACTATGTAATAGCTTGATACCGGGATATTTACGATCTGCACCGTTGGCTCCCCTGTAGCGGATGGTACCTGGTGAGGAGTCCAATCAATCGTCGGATCGTTTTCAAAGCTGGATATCAACGGCCATAGGGGGCTTGCATGACCTCCCCAAAAAATGCCGGCCTTCCCTGCATTTACGCCTTCACACATTGTGGAATTATCCTTAACAGCAAATTCCTTATCCAGCATTCCCTCTTTGTACAGGTTGGCCAAAGCTTGAAGGGCTACCTTCATTTTCGGTTGAATACTGCTGTATTCGATGGTTCCGTTTTCTGTTTCAATCCATCTTTTCAAATATGCGCCATGAGACGCAAAAAATCCAGCAATATCTCCCAGGTTCTCAGACATCCCGAATGCATACTCCACACCTAAATCGGATTGCATGAATGTTCTTCCTAATTCATACAATTCGTCCATAGTACGCGGAGCCTCTATCCCCAGTTTATCCAGCCAGTCCTGGCGATACCATACGATTGATGCTTGTTCTATCGATGCGTTTGTGTTTGGGATACCCAGTAACTTCCCATCGAAGGTTCCAGCTTCAAAAGCAACGGGACCTGCCTCATTGATTATTGATTTCGTAAAATCCGAAGCGTAATTTTCATATATCTGTGTTAAATCCTGCAATTGATTATTTTCAGCCAGCAGCTTAAAATTGCTGTCACTTGGACCAAAACTTATGATATCCGCCAACTCCTTGGATGCGATGGCAACTGTCATTTTTTGCTGATACTGATCCTGATTTACCACCCACAGATAGGATATTTTTATATTTAGTCTGTCCTTGTATAATTCACTCCAAATATTTTCTTCAAAGGTCTGACCGCTATCAAAGTTCATCGTGGAATCCACTTGACCGAACATGGTAATCTCTATCGGCTCCTTATATTTCCCAAGAGGAGCATTTTCATCCTCCCCCGTTCCTTCGGAGTCAGAGGCCGTATCGATTTCATCTCCGGAATTGGAATCATCCGGTTTTTGTGTACCTGCAACCGTAGAATCCTTCTCATTGCTATTGCATGCCGACAAAGAGAATACAATCAGAGCCGTCAGTAGAATGCTGATAATTCTGTATATTCTAAATTTATTCATAACTCTACCTCCTAATATTTCGGTGACATATGAAATAATTTAAATACAGCTGCAGCTTGTATCTGTAAAATTATTATACCATATTGTACATCTTCTTCCTATAATCACCTGCTATATTCGGTATTCATCTGTCGACTTCCTGATATTCAATTATTAAACCAGCATTCATTTTCTGTATAGTTCCCGATATTCATCCGGAGTTAGGGAAACATTCTTTTTAAAAAACCGGATAAAATTGCTGGAAGAGGAATAACCCAAAAGGTCTCCTATTTCGTGAACCGTTTTATTTGATTCTTTCAGAAGTCTTTTTGCTTCTTCCACCCTTCTCTCAGAAACATAATCGGAAAGCTTATTACCCGTCTTTTTTTTATATATACGAGATAAATAAGAAGCGTTTCGTCGCATAGCATCTGCGATAGCAGGTACTGTCAAGTCTCCATATAAGTTTTCCTGGATATATTGTTCAATTTTATTCAAAATCTCTTTCTCGTCCTCTTCCGGTGAATGGTTCAAAAGATAAAAAATAGTATGGCATAAATCTCTCAGATAGCTTACTGCCTGATCCCAATCTGAGTGATAGTCGACTCTCATTAATTTATATAAATCTACCTTGGAAGTTAATTGTTCGCTTAAATGATTCCTATTAATACACGCTAAACAGATCGTGGCAATATCATAATATTTTTCCAGTAAATTATTGTCATGCATACTTTTCCTGGCAGTCAGTTCCCTGGTCATTTTATCGAATAAAAGGAAAAAGGCTTCTTCGTCGCTGCGTTCCAGATAAACGGAAAGCAAAGAATTGTCGCGTGTATTGTCCTTCATTGAATAATTATCCGTATTGATATCAACAGATTCTTTCTCCATAATATCCTTTGCTAAGAGGACACCCCCTTCCAGCCAATCATTCTCATTCATCAGACGTTTCAATAATAAATACCTCATAGAGCACTGATCCCATGCTATTACAACATTATCCAGCACAAATATGATATTATAGCTATGAAAGGTATCATATGTTCCCTTTAATCGTTCTTCCACTTCCTGCAACAGACTCGTATCTTGCATTTGTAAAAAGCCCACTATATTGGCATAATCATAAGAAAGCAGAAACAAGCTACCTATTTTGCTTAAATTGTTCTTTAAATGGAAGCATACTCGCCGGTATATTTCCATTTTGCGATTATAATCACTTTGATTTTCATTGGAACCAATTCGGATCATACACATTTGTAACGGTTTCCCATAATCCAATGGGATATTGTTGAGCTCGAACAGTTGACTATCGATTTTCTGAGTTTCTCCAATCAATATACTCATCATAATATCTTTTTGTAAGCTTTGATTATCAGTGTATGATTCATCTTCCATTATCCCATCTATGCCTTTTTGCTCCATAGATTTCACGAGATCCTTTACAACTTCTATTATTTTTTTGGATCCCTCTGCCTTCAACAGATATTTTACATTAGGATACTGAATCGCCTCATATACATATCGAAAATCACCATAGCCCGTCAGAAAAATCACATAGCACAATGGCCACTCTTGCTTTATCGTCTTCAGAAACTCTATTCCATTCATCTGCGGCATCACTATGTCAGTGAGTATAATGTCAAAAATCGTATTTTGCATTAACTGCAACGCTTCAATGGCAGAATAACATTTTTCGACTTTGATATTTAAGTCCGGGCAGTTCGAAAGCATGCTTGCCATTCCATCTGCAATCAAGGTTTCATCATCTATCACTAAAAGTTTGTACATCATAACACCTCCGTTTGCGACTTAAACGAAATAAATGGCTATGTCGTCAGTCCACAGATTGGTTTTCAAAGTCTAGTTTCATATTTATTGTCAAACCACCATATTTGTTTCGAAATGGGTATAGCCCACTATTATTGCCAAATTTTAAGCGTATCCTTCGATTCACATTTACGAGGCCGGATAAATCACTCGTGGATTTTTCATCGTAAAGGACAGCATACAATTTTTCTATATCCTGTTCGGTGATTATTCCACTATTATCACTTATCACTATAATAAGGCTGTTTTCCACTGCCTCGTAACTCAATTGCAACCTACCTCCCTCCAATTTCTTCTCCAAGCCGTGAATAAATGCATTTTCTACTATAGGTTGAATAATCAGCTTTGGAACCATTTTCGTCTTGTACTGCTCCGGGATTGGGGTAAATTCAACCTGAATTCGATTCGAAAATCTTGTGGATTGTATATCCGCATATATCTGCGCATGATGCACTTCTTCTCTTAGTTCGATATCCCTGTCCATATCTTTTGTTATAAACCGAAAATATTCCCCAAGGCTATAGGTAAACTTTCGCAACGCTCCATATTGTCCATTCTCAACCATAACTGATATATTGAAGAAACTGTTATATAGAAAATGTGGATTTATCTGAGACTGTAATTGCTTCAACTCAGCCTTTTGCACATAAATCTCACGTTTATATACCTGCTCAATAAGATATCTGATTTGTTCTACCATTGCATTAAACTGCTGATAAATATACTTAAACTCATCTTTTATATCATAATCCAGATAGCTTTGGTAATTCCCTTGTTCCACCTGCCTTAGCAAGATTACCAATCGGCTGACCGGCTTCGTAATAATATGATAAGTAGCAAAGCCATAGATCGTAATAATACATAAAGCACTTATGATAGAAATCCATACCCATCTTTTTAGCACATTTAATGGTCCAAATATTTCCTCATATGGTATATATCGTATCAAGGACATTCCAAGAAATCCATTCTCCCTATGAAGCAATAAATACTTTTTTCCATCTTTGGTTACGGTTGAATGAGTGACTGGAGATATTCCTGTATTCATTGCGTTATCAATATCCCCATCTATATCGCCTTTGGTTATAATATGAAATCCTAATTCTGCATTCTCCAGGACCGTCCAACCGCTACCCAGATAATCCAGTTCTGACAGTTTCTCTTTTATTCGAGCAGCTGATAATTCGATTACTATAGTGAATCTGGGATAATCATCAATTTTGATCAAATCAGACACACCTATTATTATGTGGTTATTTATATACTGCAATATGTTATCCCCGTTGGGACTATATTGCGACGTTGCTTTGTACTCCTGCTTATCCATTTTATCATATACACCAATGACTGAAATAGTTCTGTCCAAGTTCGGAAAGTGGATCCGTACATCTTTAATATAAGAGCTGCTGTAGCTTATGGTCGATAAAATCTTCTTTACATTGTTTATTGCTACCGTTTTCCCAAAATCTCCATCCATTTCAGGGATTGAGACTAAGGTCTGTATATCTTCATCATTTAGCACGGTTTGATATATCAGGCTTTCGACGCGTTGTATTTCACCTTCAAGATTTCTCAAAAAATTATCAGCCTCGGATTCCGCCAGTTGTGAGATTTCTTCTCTTATCAGTTCCACTGAGGTATGGTATACACTGGCAAACATCATATAGATAGGGATGAATAACATAATAAACATACCAAACATACGAATAAACAAAGGGCTATGCTGCTTTTTCATCTCAAAACCTTCTCTTAATTCTTATATAAAAATTCAGTATACCAGAAACAAACTTGATTGGCCTTAGCAGTTTTTTCAAATATCACCTTTTAAGGCAAATCAAGTTCCAATTCCTTAGATAAAAATATTTCAGCCGATCTTCAGTATGGCTGGTTTTCGTTCTATAGTTCTATAACTACTACTTTTGTCGCAAACAGTATAGCATAAAAATGTCTTGAATTCCACTATTTTCAGTTGTTTACTTGGGCTTTGGCATCAGCCTCTCTCAGTTCTTCGCGGAAGGAGACGAAGCAATGGTGCTCAGTAAAGGACAAAAAGAAATGCTTGATATATGGAACACATTGAATAAGGAGCAGAAAGCCGCGCTTTTAGAGCTTCTGAAAAAGATGTAACAACGGCGGATCGGATACGTTGAATGTAACGGAGGATATCCAGGATTTGGTATCCTCCTTTTTCGTAAATGGCATCGACCACATCACCGCTTAAAAATGATCGTTCAGAAACAGCTTCTTCTTAGCAAACAGTTTGTCCAGCCGATCAAAGCCTCTTTTTGCCTCAATTCTTCCCGCTGTATGCAGCTGGGACACCGTGGCAAAGCCGGTAATCAGCTGGGACAGATCGTTGACGCTGCAGATCATATCCGGTTCCCGGTCACTTTCTGCCACACCAGATTTGCCGTCTTCCCACACAACCAGGTACCTGCCACTGTTTCTCGGGAAGAAAGGATCCTCCACCTCTATCACAGCCTCCCCGCTGCCGGATGGCGCCTTCATCAGCTGCAGCGCTTTCCGGACGTTCACCACACGATTCATTCCCTGGGTCCTGATATGCTGTTCCACCTTGTAAGGCTCGGGGAAAAAGGACAGGATATCTGCAAAATGGGGCAGCCGGAGGAAGAGATTGCGGAACTGCGGATAAAAGCCGTTCAGAAAAGCCAGCATCCCTGCGAAGGCTTCCCCGTTCAGCCAGATAAACTCGTGGATTTTCATATTCTGCTCCTGCCTGTTCTTCTCATTTCTCTCCACACTATACTGAAAATAGCCCTTCGCCACGCCTTCTCCATCATACCAGACGTACAGAAAAATATTCGTCTTGAATGGATCCTTCCCGAAAAAGCGTTCCCAATGCTTTTGTTCCCTGACGACCGACAGGTTCTTGTCCTGAATGAACTGACGGTAAACCGAAATGATATCCGACGTTTCCATGCCCGGAACAAACATCCGGACATCTCCGGTCTGACGAAAATGGCTGAGGGAGGAAAAGGGTACGGCACATTCTATTCCGGTCAGATTCAGCTCATAACCGAATTTGCGGTAGTATTCATGGGAGAACGGATAAAGATAGGAAAACACAACCCCCTTTTCATACATCTCTTCCGTACAGTACTCGAAAACCTTTCGGATATACCGTTTTTTCCTTTCTTCGGGAAGAGATGCGACGCCGCCGATCCCGCCCATTGGCACCGTATTCCCGTCAAATCGGACATGGTAGGGGATCAATTCCAACCCGGAGCACATTTTGCCGCTGTCGTCAAAGGCGGCTCTTCCGGTTTCATAGCCCTTCTCGAATTTTTCCGGGTTCTGCTCATATTCTGAAAAATCCTGGGTGAACAGAAAGGCAATGCCCTGGATTTTGGACAGCTGAATTCTTTCCGCCGGCTTGATCGGCCTGATTTCCACGGGACCACACTCCTTTGTCTGTTGTAGAATATCGATTGCGGCAAATTATAAGTTTGTGGCAATACGACTTTATTACAGTAGAATCCTATTTTACCCCACAATGCCGCTTCGTTCAAGAGAATATACCATTTTTTTCTTTTCAATCATATGAAAAAGAAGGATTCTCTCGGTTTATGGCGAATATATGAAAAGATATACAAGGCAAGGGAAGATTTTTATTTGCTTTAAAGTAAATGTAAGAGAGGATTGTGCGGATCCATGGTTGAAATGGAAAAGATAGAAGAATATCAGCAACTGCTGAATAAGATTCCTGGAATCCTGTCCTCCAGGATAGTTATCGATGATAACCAGAACGTTACGGAGGTACATATCCTTTCCAATATCAGCCGTGGGCCGAAGCAGATTGTCAGGGACGTTCAGTCTGCCCTACTGGCCAAGTATAACCTGGCTATAGACCATAAGATTATCAGTGTCGCCCAAGTGGAGGATAAGGGGATGTCCATGCGGGACATCAGACTGATTATCGAGAGTATCAAAATGCAGAGCGAACAAGGAAAAGTGGCCGCCAACGTCGTATTGTCAAAAGATGAACAAACATTTGAAGGGACCGCTTCCGGAGGCAATTCCTCCCAGGGACGTTTGCGAGTAGTGGTGTATGCCACCCTTCAAGCCATACACCGGTTCCTAAGCAAAGATTTTGTGTTTATATTGTCCGACGTCGTGAAGATCAATCTGGCCGACCGCCAGGCTATTGCCGTCTCCCTCCTGCATTTTGCGGACTTCGGCGAGGAATATCTGAGCGGTTCCGCCATTATAAAGGGCAATGATGATGATGCGGTCGTAAGGGCCACACTGGATGCAGTCAACCGAAGATTATACCAGGATTATTACAAGTAGTATATGTAACAACAGTTTATAAGCCAAAACATCGACAACATCACAGCGAAGCGGATATAGCCTGTCTGTCTAGCGAAGGACAGAGAATGAAAAACGGAGGCTATATTCTATGAAGAAAATTTGGGCATCGGTATTAACATTGGTTATGAGTTTGGTTTCTTTGTTACTTGCCGGCGGCGCAATGATGTCTTTCAAGTAATATTGTTACTGGCAGAAAAAATTTCATCAATGAGTCGATGTTTTGGCTTTTTTTATAGCAAGGGAGCTGCGCAAGTATGAGCAAAAGGCAAATTTTTATAATAGCAATGATATTTTTGATCAGCATTCTAATACTTGTCGACTGTTTTTATAATTTCCCCCACATAACAATACCCCAGCTTGTTTTCTGGATTTTCATCGCCTGCTTGTGCGAATCGTTGCCTGTGTATTTTTCTAAAGACCGGGTCGTTACCGTTACATTGGCGGTATTGCTGGCATTGCAGTTAAGTCATGGAACTTATTTAACCACAATAATAGCGGCTATATCAACTATTTTGTATATTATAAGAAATAATGACGGTACCTATAGACATACCTTTAATTTGCCATATTACAAAACTATGGCAAATTTTTCTAACTTTACGATATCAACCTTCCTGCCCGGCTTGCTGTATGATTTTCTTCTGGACAAGCTAAACATTACAGACAAGAGCCCTTTCATAGCATTCGCTATCTTTTTCTATTTTACCGCTACGTTTTTTATCAACACAGGTATGATTTCTTTATTTATGAAAATTTTTACTGGAAGTTCTATCATTAAAACATGGCAAAGCAATTCCCTATGGTGCTGGCCGAATTATGTCGCCATAGCTCCGATCGGCTACTTCCTTTCCGTTTTATACCGAAAACCGAACGGCTTCGTTTATATCCTCCTGCTTCTAGGTCCGCTTCTCCTGGCTCGTTACTCCTTCAAGCTGTACCTGGATTCCAAGGAGCAGTATTATAAAACCATTCAAACGCTTACCGCGGCAATTGAAGCGAAGGACACATATACGGAGGGTCACTCCAGACGAGTGGAGCACTATGCGGAACGCATAGCTCAAAAGCTCCGGTATCCGCCGAAACGTATCGAATCCATCCGCGTGGCTGCCCTGCTTCATGACATAGGCAAAATTGGTATAAAAGACTCGATCCTCGCGAAGCCGGGGCGGCTTACCGACGAAGAATGGAATATCATCAGGCAGCATCCCAGCATTGGAATAAAGATCTTGGAGGAAGTCACTTTCCCGGGCCATGTCAAGGATGCCATCCTTCATCATCATGAAAAATACGGTGGCGGTGGATATCCGGACAATCTGAAAGGCGGCCAGATATCTACCGACGCTTATATTCTGGCAACAGCGGATGCCTATGATGCCATGACCTCCGATCGGCCGTACCGGAAAGCACTGCCCAAGGAGGCTGCCATTGAGATCATCAGGAAGGAGAAAGGAACCCATTTCCATCCGGAAATAGCGGATATCCTGATCTCCATTCTTGAGGAAGAGAATACGGAACAGGAAAACAAAACATATAAGAAAAGGTTGGGGTAAATGATATTGCTGATCATATTAGCCGCCGCTATAGGCATAGGTTTGATCCGAGGCGGCAGGATATCAAACATGACCCATATTAAAATCCGGCATCCATGGCTGATATTTTCCTCTATTCTTGTCGAATACGGCCTATTGTTTCTTATGAGGAGGACTGCCCTTGTCACACAGCCGATGGTATTTCTGTCGGTTTTTCTTCAGTACCTCCTGTTGTTCGTGTTTCTGTGGCTGAATCAACAGCTTGCCTATAGTTGGCTTGTCGGATTGGGTAGTTTTCTGAACTTTCTGGTCATTATGTCCAATAAGGGTTCCATGCCTCTATCGGGTGCTGCCGTAATTATGGACGCCAACTCGAAAAACCTGCAGTATCTGGCAGACGGCCGATACCTTACCTACCATATCATAAACGACAATTCAAAATTCTGGTTTCTGGGGGACGTTATTTTTGTGCCTTCGCCAATCAAGGCTTTCCTCAGTATCGGGGATCTTATCCTGTTTATCGGGATCCTGCTGTTGGTTCAGGATATCATTGCGGGCAAAACCAGGAAAGAACAGGAATAAAGAAGATGCATGCCGATAAAAACCTGATAGATATCAGATACGAAAAGAGGGCGGACAGGAAACACTGTTCGCCCTTTTACAGGAATTCAGCCTAATTCAATTGTTATTCGATATTTCAGTTGATTTGGATCCTGTGTTCTCTTTTCTTTTCATCCTCAGACTTGGGCAGAGTAAGGGTCAGTACGCCATTTTCAAATTTGGCCTTCACATCCTCCGGTTTTACGTCGGATACGTAGAAGCTTCTGCTCATGGAGCTGACCCTGCGTTCCTTGCGGATGTAGTTGTTCTTTTCCTCCTCGTCGTGTTCCTCTCTCTGGACTGAGATGGTCAGCCTGTCGTCCCGCAGTTCAATATTGATTTCATCCTTCTTCACTCCAGGCAATTCTGCTTCGATTTCATAGTCCTTCTCATTCTCCTTGATGTCTACCTTCATCTGACTTCCGGAGCCATACAGGGTTGGAAAATCATTGAAGAAGTTGTCAAACCAAGATTCCGGATCCCAAAGATCACTTGCTCTCTGAACGTCCAAATTCCTTCTGCTGTTGTACGGTGTCAATCCAAACATAACCATTCCTCCTAAATCCATATTGTTTTATTGTGATAAGTATCGGGAAAGTCTTTTCGTCTAAGCCATATCGCCTCGGTTGTTTATATCTGTCTTTGACTTTCCTTGACCTTTACTTATTTTATACCACTTCAGCTTCCAAAGCACAATAGGCAAATATTTTAATATAAGATGAAATTTCATTGTTAATTTAAAATATTTATCTATATCTCTCCTTCTCTTTTAATTTCAACGTTTTTATACGGTTCTTGAAGATGCACCTGGTTGATGTAGAAAGGAAGCCTGAGGCTCCCCTTCTTTTCCTATTGTGTCTTCTTCAGGTACTTCGAATTGACTGCCCGCTCTTCAATATATCCGCAGCCCGTACACATATATTTCACCGTCTGCGTCGTACCAGTCATGCCGTCATTCCTCCAACCCGCAAAGGTTCCTCTGCTGAGCCCCTTTACCATCGTTTCCCTGCATCTTGGACACATTATTGTCGTATTCATAATAATCCCTCCGTATTATCTTTCTATATACCTATTGGTATATCCAATACCATATATATTCCTTACAGACAATTGGGTGCCTGGCAGCAAATCCAGATGGCAGGTTTTCGGCAGGCGGGATGAATTGACAGTGTCTGTCAATGCCTGTATACTGGTGATAGAGCAGCAAAACGGGAATGAAAAAAATAGGATTGATTCTACCGCAGCAATCGAAACGCCGCAAAATAACGAAGGACGCCTCAGCCTAAGTTGTAAAATCAAATTTGGAAAGACTCCCTAAGCGGGACAAAAGCGGGACATCGATAAATTCATACGGCAATAACAGGAGGTATGCAGGATGAAAGAATATGGGATAGGAATCGTCGGTTTTGGTTTCATGGGAAAAACCCACACTTACGGCTATAAGACGATCCCCTTTTATTACAGGGATCTGCCCTTCCGGACAAGACTCGTCGGGGTATGCACCGCCCATCCGGAAACAGCGGAGCGGGCCAGGGATCTTCATGGATTTGCATTTGCAACCACCGATCCGGATGAGATATTGACCAATCCGTCGATTGACATCGTTCATATCTGCACGCCCAATGCCTGCCACAAAGACCAGGTGATCCGAGCGCTGAAGGCCGGGAAGCATGTCTATTGCGACAAACCGCTGACAACCAGCTACAGCGATGCGAAGGAAATTCTATCTGTTTTGGATGGCACGGATGTCATAACCCAGATGACATTCCAGAACCGGTTCCTTCCCGCCGTCATGCGGGCAAAAATGCTGATGGAAGAGGGCAGGCTGGGCAGGATCCTCTCCTTCCGGGCCTGCTACCTGCATTCCGGATCCGTTGACCCCTATAAGCCTATCGGCTGGAAACAGGATAAGGCAATGGGCGGCGGTGTGCTCTTCGACCTGGGATCCCATGTACTGGATATGATCTACCATCTGATCGGTAAATACCAAAGCATCCTGACAAAGAACATCGTTCTGTACCCGCACCGGCCGACACCGGACGGCAAAACGGCGGATATCACGGCGGAGGACCAATCCCTGATGCTTGTCCGGATGGAAGACGGAAGTACCGGAGTCATCGAAGTGTCGAAAATCGCCACGGGAATGAACGATGAGCTGCGGTTTGAGATCCATGGCGATAAGGGTGCCATCCGGTTCAATCTGATGGATCCGAACTTCCTCGAATTTTATGATAACACGAAACCGGATCAGCCTGTCGGCGGGGAAAGAGGATTTACCCGCATTGAAACCGTCCAACGCTTTCCCGAACCGGGCGGTGCATTTGTTTCCCCCAAGGCGCCCATCGGATGGATCCGGGGCCATGTCCATTGCCTTTACAACTTCCTGCAGTGCGTCCACGAAGGCAAACAGGCCAGCCCTTCCCTGCGGGACGGAGCCTATATCCAATATGTCATGGAAAAGGCTTACGAGTCGGATCGAAATTCCTGTTGGGTGGAATTGTAACAATTTGGGTTGTGCTGCAAAAACGTATTCCAA
>ENA-UOOK01001840-UOOK01001840.1-fermentation-metagenome-genome-assembly--contig:-NODE-1840-length-27368-cov-4.543368_pt1 | contig 27368 bp, 29 predicted proteins | sample MGYA00245777_ERZ724023 | MGnify/ENA primary metagenome ERZ724023 (study PRJEB28704, sample SAMN03018312) | fermentation metagenome | biome: anthropogenic terrestrial biome; feature: soil; material... | reverse complement strand
TCATAGTTTAGCTTATTTTTGGCTTCTGTGTGTCTCAGTCCTTGGGAGCAGTATAGGGAATGGTGGTCCCAATACAGATACAATATTATCTCCTGCAACAAGCCCAGATGTTATTACAGTAGGCTATACTAAAAATAATGGTACATATAACTTTGATGATGATAAAGTAGGTTATCTTTCTAGTAGGGGAGGTATCACCCAAAATCCACGCAAACCAGATCTAGTTACTTTCGGTGTGGATATTTATTCACTAGATTACACAGGTATTAATCATTATTCCACATGGTCTGGTTCATCTTTTTCTACTGCTATAGTTTCTGGAATAGCAGCTATTTTGATAGAAAAGTATGAGCATTTATCTTTAGGGCATATAGAAAATATTCTTAAGAAAAATACTATTAAGTTGAGAGGCTTTGATGAATTTAGTCAAGGTAATGGTGAACTCAGCTTTGTTCACCCCAAAATCTAAGCCATATATATTTTAGTAGAGCCATTTATATTTTGAAATAGACTGACGCCCCCTACATATTGAACATTAAAGGGTAACATGATGCACACTCAATACAAAATCACACTATTTAGCCCCCTAACCGACTTGGACAAAGTATCTTAATCTGGTACCTTTTATAACAGGAGGGGGCCACAACATGCAAAGCAAGAAATACTCGCAAGAATTAAAAAAGCAAGTTTTTAGAGAATCACTGGAAGTAGGCAATGCTGCTATCGTTGCCCGAAAACACGATTTATCTGCCAATATGGTCAGCCGTTGGGTTCGGGAACATAAGAATCAAAGTAATATTGGATTTAGCCCTGTTCATGGGAATGGATCGTATAATCAAAATGCAAAAGCACTTGAATCCGAAAACGAAAAACTCAAAAAGTTACTGGGTGAAAAGGACCTTGAGATTGCTATTCTCAGGGACCTTGTAAAAAAAACCAACCCACAATTCAAGATAAAGTAGAAATCGCCAGTAAATGGATATCCCAAGGATACTGTGCAACCTTGGTATTACGATGGGTCGGACTCAGTCATTCAACATATTATTACCGGCTGAAACATCCGGTCGGTATTCCTAATCATAGAGGAGGCCACCCAGTAACCGCCACTGCCTGCACCGTCGATGGCAAAATTATCAGCGATGAGCAAGTGAAAGAGTGGCTTTGTGAACTCATCTGTGATGAAGGAGAATCCTATGGGTACCACCAATTAACCTGGGCGCTCAGGCGAAAATACCAGCTTATCATCAACAAAAAAAAGTATATTGTTTGTGTAAAGAACTGGATATTTTAAGGCCTCAGCGCAAACTCAAAGTAAAACATCCCAAACGTCTGGCCCGGAACCAGGAAATCACAGTATCTAATCGGCTCTGCGAAATTGATATCAAATACGGCTATATTGCCGGAGAGAACCGATTCTTTTATATAATGCCAATAATAGATGTTTTAGACCGTATTATTGTTAACTACCATATTGGATTAAATTGTACTGCTAATGATGCAGCCCGTACTGTACAGGCAGCCATGTTTAAACGACAGGTATATGGAACCGATGATTTAATAATCAGAAGCGACAACGGGCCACAATTTATTAGTCATCATTTTGGAGACAGCTGTATCATATTTGGAATTGAACATGAACGAATTCCTTGTCGTACACCCAATAAGAATGCACATATTGAGTCTTTCAATGCCATTCTTGAAGAAGAATGCCTGAGCAGGTACGAATTTCAAAGCTATGCCGAAGCTTATGATACGGTAAGCCAGTTTATTAAAAATTACAACTCAGTACGTCTTCATTCCAGCTTGAAATACCATACCCCCAATGAAGCATACCAATTACTGCAGCAAAAGGCACTAAACATAAAGCCCGTTCGGGTATAATGGTAATCCTGGCTTAGGCCAGTTTATATAAATTTTCGATTTCTAAGTATGAACCAGATATTAAGAGTTTTTGTCCAATATCAGGGGGGCAGCCCGCACATATGAATACTTTAAGTGCTAAATTATTCAATATGAACGTTTAAGTGTGAATTTATGAACTTTAATGAAGCTAACACATGGTTAAAAACTTTACTATAGTACGAGTTTATTTATAAGGAAGTGACAAATGTGCAAAAAACCGTAAATTTATGTATAGGCTTTATTATAGGATTAGTGTTTATGAATGTGCCGATTAATTTTGGTATATTTAATGGCTATATATTGCAATACATACAGCATATATTAACATTAATTGGAGCTATTTGTGTGATAATATTTGGCTTAACACTGTTAAATTATGCATTCAAGGATTTGGTGAACAAGTTATAACAATATGTCTAAAAGCAAAACGCTCATAACTAAAAACTTAACCTAATCAAAATGCCATCCAATATCAATTAGAAATGTGGTAGGGCCGCAGGATTTTCTGTGGGTATTACTGCATTTACCACCATTATTTTTCTTATATGGTCCGTTTAGGAAGGATATCAAGGGCAAGTTCGCGAAATCTCCATATCAATATGAATTGTGGAGTGAGTTGCTATGCTTGCCGCTGTTAACACTTTAGTAATAACCGGAATAGATGCCAAAGTGGTAAAGGTTGAGGTCGATCTAATGCTGGGGCTGCCCGGATTTGATATAGTTGGCTTGGCCTCGGCTTCAATTCGGGAAGCTCGCGAACGGGTCAAATCCGCTATCAAGAATTCCGGTCTGGAATTTCCCAATAAAAAGATCATTGTAAACCTGGCACCGGCTGATTTAAAAAAGGAAGGAAGTCATTTTGACCTGGCTATAGCCGCCGGTATACTGGCCGCCTCCGGCCAGATCGATCCATTGCCCGCCAACTATTATTTGGCCGGTGAATTATCTCTGGACGGCACGGTTACAAAGGTTCCCGGCATTTTGCCCATGGCCTTGGAATTGGCAGCAACCGCATCTGATGCTGTCTTTATCGTACCGGAAGAAAACAGCAAGGAAGCCGCGCTGGTGAACGAAATCACTTCCTATGCTACGAGCAGTTTGATGGAACTTTACACCTGTCTATCGGGGCAGGCATCTTTGCGTTCGGTAGGTGTTTTTAACCCGGATGAATATAATCATATTGACAAAATAGCGGATTTTTCGGAAGTTAAAGGGCAGGAAACCGCCAAACGGGCTCTGCAAATAGCTGCGGCAGGACTTCATAATGCCCTTTTGATCGGGCCCCCGGGAGGTGGCAAAACTATGTTGGCACGACGGGTTCCAGGAATACTGCCCGAAATGACCCGGGAAGAAATATTGGAAACTTCCCGCATCTACTCGGTGGCTGGTTTACTGAACCCAACTAATCCCTTAATCGTCAATCGCCCGTTTCGTGCTCCCCATAAAAATGCTTCCGCCGCCAGTATCATCGGAGGAGGTAAAATCCCCCATCCGGGAGAAATCAGTTTGGCACAGAACGGGGTGCTCTTCATGGATGAATTGCCGGAATTTCACCGTGATGTACTGGAAGCATTGCGGCAGCCTTTGGAAGATAAAATCGTAACCGTGGCCCGGGCGCAGGCTACCTATACTTTCCCAGCCAATTTCAGTTTAATCGCAAGTATGAATCCGTGCCCCTGTGGTCAATTTGGCTCCGAAACCACTGAATGTCGCTGTACTCCGATTCAAATCCACAACTATCTAAGCCGGATATCAGGTCCTTTGCTGGACCGCATGGATCTGCATGTAGAAGTTCCCCGCATCAAATTTGAACACCTGAAAGATGAATCGAGTGCAGAAAGCTCTGCCACTATACGGGAAAGAATTAAAAATGCCAGGGTTATACAAGCCAGGCGGTTTGCCCGAAGCAAAACCAAGTTAAACTCTGAAATGCGGCCCGCAGATATTAAAAAGCATTGCCGCCTGGATGAATCATCCGAGCGGCTGCTTAAAAAGGCCTTTGAAAGTTTTAATATGAGTGCGCGGGCTTATGATCGTATTCTTAAAGTCGCCCGTACTATAGCCGATCTGGATGAGTCCACCGATATTCATATCGGACATCTGGCGGAAGCTATCCAATACCGCAGTCTGGACCGAAAATACTGGAACAAGTGATACCCCTTACATCTCCTGAGCTATTTTATCAAGTGTTTCGGCCATACTCCTTATTTCTTCCACGCTGGCCGTAATTTCCTCAGTAGCTGCCGCCTGTTCCTCACTGGCCAGCAAGTTAGCCTGACTTTTCTTGGCCGTGTTTCCGGTATTAACTTTTATATTGTTAATTAAGTCGCGAATGCTGACAACGGTCTCCTTGGATTCATCGGACAGCTTTCTTATCTCCTCTGCTACCACGCCAAAACCTCTCCCGGCATCTCCGGCCCGGGCTGCTTCTATAGCTGCATTAAGACCCAGCATTTTAGTTTCATCAGCTATTTGTTTAATAAAGGCCAGAACTTCACTAATATTATCAGCCAGGCCGTTTACTTCCTGTATATCCTTATTGAGTTCCTGTTCATTAACATTTATCTGGGATGAAGAAGCAGCCAGTTCCTCTATCACGGCTGATACTTCTTCTAATCCTTTGGAAACGTTGGACGATATATTACGCAAATCCATTGCGGTTTGTTTGGGCAGGGCAATATTAAATGTCGCAACCACCTTACTGGCGTCATCTTCATCAAAACAAGGGTTGCTCATAATAAATACCGGAACTCCGTGGACACTGGCGTCTACGTTTTCAATTTGAAGTCTGCCGGTGCCAATGGCCCGGTGAGCCACAAAACCTTCCTCTAATGGCTGACCCAGCACTAAATCAGGTATATCAAATTTTTTGGAAGATTGCCGATATGCTATCTTTTCCAGGTCGGTCATATAGATAAATGAACCTTCCGGGAACATATCGGCTATCAAGGGAGCAAAATCTCCAAAAGAACGCGCTATAGGATGTAAGCGAGGTAATATGAGGATAGCGCTCCCTACAGTCTCATCTTCATCAAATATGGGAAAGGCATTCATTATAAGACGCATACCATAAATATTGCGGGGAACCTTTTCTTCAGCGGGTTTACTGGTTTGAATAACCTGGTAAGGAGCTCCACCGACCCTTAGTTTGGTACCGATACTGAATTGCTCAACATCAAAAGCGTTAGAAGGAACCTTCCAAATAACTTTTTCTTGGTCAGAAATTGCGAATATAGCTCCGCCAGGAAACTTATTGACCAGGGTAGAAGCCATTTCCTTAAAGAAATCTACTTTGTCTGCCGTAATTCTCACTATTTTGCCCCCTTTCATATTTATGTATATTATACCCTATTTAACCTGCTTATCGCTATTTTCGTCATTATTTTACATGGTACAAATTTCCCATTTTTGTGATGTAGGTCTTAATAGTTGGAACACTTTGATCTTCAAATAGTATGCCTGGCTAAGAAAATCGCATATAAAGTGGGCTAATACCCAAACTTTTTATTATCTTATAATATATAACATAAAAGTTATATAGATTATAATAAGAAGTACTGGCGCACAGTCACGAGGCAAATTTTCAGCACACGATATTACCGCATCCTTTTGGCCGGTATTTATACTGTGACCATAAAATTGATTGCGAGGTGAGTATATGTTTTCCATAGAAAGACTAGCTGCTCAACTTCTATGTATATCAGTTATAGTTTATTGTAGTTTATGGGTCCTCAAATATAGAAACAAATGATCCTCATCAACCATAACGACCAGCTTCAATTGTGCATTCCACGCAGCATAGATATTTCAGCAAATCAATTTACTCAATCCTTAGGTGCAGCTAATTAAATATCGTTAATAATGCTAATGTATCAGTCAGACTAGAAGACAATAATATCTCCCGGTCCAGAATAAGGAGGAAACAAAATGCGTAAACATTTTAATATAATATTGATGGCTCTGGGCTTATTCGGAATTCTTATTGCCGGCAATATTGGGGTAACAATAGCGTCGAGATATGCACAAACGCATTATGATTTCAGCAACTTAATTCCGTATTTTTTATATATAGTTGTCTCTTTAATTGGCGGCATTATCTTAGGGCTGGAACCGCTATTAAAAAACAGAACATCGGCAGCTCCCTGGAAGGTTGATTGGCTGCGAATATTGTATTTAGGTGTCCCTGCTTTATTTTTCGCGGTCTATTTAGTATTGTGTTTTATTTTTGGGCTGAAAATGTTGCCTTTGAAGATTACAACCATATTTATAACAGAACCGGCCTTTATTTCCCTTAACGCTTTTATATTAGGATATATAATCATCACCAGTTTCTATAAAGAAGATCATGCATAGAGTTAGGTGAGCTTAAAGCCTATTTTTGTTTATCAGTCAAGCACGCATTCATAAATGGATTGAAGTGCACTCCCAATATTGTTTTTTGTTAACAATTCCACGCACCCTAAATGTTGATGTGTCTAAAGTATTAGAACCAGTTCATTCCAGCCAATTGCTCCCCAATACATACATCTTGTTTTACATTCCTTTAGACCTTACACAAAGTACGGATACGCCATGAATAATAATTGACCGGAAAATAACGGCCCTTTGAGGCCGTTATTCTTTACTGGTTCGTTATTCTAATACAACGATCATTAACTTAGTACGCATGCTGAAATGAATACTTCTTGACGTAGTACTGTTGTTCAATTCTATATTAAAAAGTATTCTGGTTTGTATCTCTGCGCGGTTAGTATAGCTTCTTCGCCACTTACCCCGTATCAAATATACTTGAGATTTCTGGGATTTGCTTAAATAATTTCTTAATGAATTTTAAATTATAGTATTCATCTCGAGCAGTAAAACTGAAATCATTAGTCTCCATCCTATTTTTTCAAAATGAGATACAAGTATATATTTTACAAATTAGTATAAAGTCCTTGCTTCCTTTTGGGCATTCACGTACTAAGTGTGGTTATTTACGTTCAACTTTCGGTGTCCTACGAATCTCTAAAGGGTTAAAAGAATCGAAATTGAATTAGAGTATTTATCGTGCGTACGAAAAACTGGTGTTCTAGCGGAAGCTTTTTGAGGGGGAATGATATTAGCAAGGTAAGCGCAATATAAATGAATTTTAAGGAGGTTTATAGTATGATTAAATTGAATGGTGCAAACAGGATTTGTATGACTACTATTTTGACTTTTTGTTTATTTTTTTTGATGGCACCCATTGCTGGAGCGGCAGAACCTATACAAGACAATCTTAGCGCGAGTGATTTAATTATTAATCAGAGTCTTAGTCAAAATAATTCAAGTAGCGTTACTGTTCAGGATATGGAAAAAATCGCTACGGAAGTTGCACAACAAAAAGAAGAGGCTGATGCTAAGGTAATGAACCGTATAATACAAGAGGCGACTATGGATACGCAACCATCAGATTCAATAATGTCTACTTATTATATGACTGGTCGAGATCAATCCCATGGTGGTTCTGGAGCAGGTTATAGTGATAGTTATTGGGAAACTTTTTTGGATGTAAACAAAAACGGATCTCTTGCTGAAATTTATGGTTCCAAATGGGGAAAGGGTTGGGGATGGATATATTATACACCATCAGAAAGTAGAACCTATACTATTGGTGCTAACTATAACCTTACAGGACGAATCGTTGGAGGTAATCTCAATATTAAACTTATTGTTACCGATACTAGCAACGGTTCATCAAATGAGCAAACTTGTTTCTCTGCAACCTCTGGATATTTTGACAATATACCCAAGTCAAGTAGTAAATCTTTTTACTTAACCAGTGGTCATCGATATGCCATAACATGGGAAGCCAATACTGAGGCTAGTGCAGTGGCATCTGCAGCTATGAGTGATTTTTTGAATACTGAGTTGGATGGGACAAAGCGTAATATTACGTTTAATTATTTTACTGTTAACTAGTTATTATAAGGGGGTTATACCCAGTTGTGGTCAGGAATCCCACTTCGTTATCTATTCCCGATTATTTTAATTGCGATTGCTTATTATTTATATGTAGCATCTACGGTTAAAATAGGAAAAGAGCGGATACGAGATATAATTGTAATTGCGATAATTCTTTGGCTGAGTTCTTTGATTAGTTCATATACAAAATTTAATGCTTTATCTATAGCGGGATTCCTTGTATTCGCTTATGGATGGGTGATTTTGGTTATCCAAAAGTTCAAAGAAGGCCTCAATGACGATAAATCATAATTGACATTTATAATTCAGAACAGTCTGGTAAGCAAGGGGACATTCTCCTTGCTTCCTTTCTTTTATTTTAATCTAGTTTTTATATTAGGCTATATAATAATCACAGTTTCTATAAAGAAGATCGTGCATAAAGTGGTGAATTCAGCAACTTCTTATTGTTTTATGATATTATACTAAGCAAAGTAAAAAGCCGGGGGACTCTGATGAGTGAAAATATGATAACTTATGTAGTTGATTCAGAAGATAAATTGACTTATCTGCGGGATGTATTCAAAAAGAAATTGCCGCTTTCTCATGCCTTGCTGGCCAGGCTGAAGGCACAGGAAAAGATTCGGGTCAATGGACAGGTGGCTCACACCAACTATCTGCTTCAAACGGGGGACCGGATAACGGTTGATTTGGATCTGAATGAAACCAGTCATATCCTGCCTCAGGATCTTCCAGTGGATGTTATATACGAAGATATTGATCTGATGGTAATTAACAAATTTGCAGGAATGGCCGTTCATCCGATAAAGAATAGATTGGAGGGAACCCTGGCCAACGCAGTTACTTACTACTGGTCCCAACGTGGAGAAACACGCTTATTCCGTCCTGTCAATCGGCTGGACAAAGGTACCTCAGGTCTGGTACTGATTGCCAAGAGCCAATATGCTCATCAGGCCATGTTCAAACAGCAGAAGCAAGGTATGGTTCGGCGCTGCTATCAGGCCCTGGTGGAAGGGGTGGTGCAGGAAGAGCACGGGTGTATAGATTTGCCGATTGGTCCGGCCCGACCGGGCAGTGCTGCTCGAAGGACGGTTGATACCGCTGGCAAACCAGCTGTAACGCATTTTGAAGTTATTAAAAGATATCACGCTTTTACTTTGCTTGGTCTTCGATTGGAAACGGGACGCACCCATCAAATCCGTGTCCATATGAGCTATTGGGGATACCCTATTTACGGAGATTCAGTCTATGGACAGTCATCTTCGCATATAAGTCATCAAGCCCTTCATGCCGGCCGGATATCCTTTTTGCAGCCCCGCACCCTTTCCCCATTGCATTTTGAGGTTCCTTTGCCCACCGATATGCTAAATTTGTTAGCCCGGTTATATTAACACCCCACCCCTGCAATTGTTAATTATAAAACTACTTTTTTTATTGGTGTTATTAAATAGGATAATTCCTTCATGCATATTTTTATAGCTTATATGCACATCATACTATTAGAAGTTAAGAGATATTTGCTATAAAAAAAGGAGGTTATAACATGATAGGTGCTATAGTTAGATTTGTAGTATCCGCTATAGTATTATTGCTCATCGGTATGATTCTGCCTGGCATAACTGTAAAAGGATTTACTGGTGCTCTAATTGCAGCAGCGGTAATAGCTATTCTGGGCTATCTGGTAGAATTGGTGCTGGGAGATAAAGTGTCACCCCGGAGTCGTGGCCTGGTAGGCTTTATAACTGCAGCAGTAGTTATATACCTGGCTCAGTTTATCGTTCCGTCTTATTTAAGTGTGACTCTATTAGGCAGCTTGCTCACCGCTTTGGTGGTTGGTATTGTTGATGCATTTATACCCACAACTATCAGATAATCTCACACTAAATTCAGCCCACCGCCGGTGGGCTATATATTTTTTCTGAGTAATAGAGGGCAGAGGTGGGGAGATACGATATCTTAATAATTGCTGTGAATTTTCTTTCTTGGTATTGCTATTATAAAGCAATTATATGTAAAATAAGATATATTAATGTAGATAAAGCATGGCATAATAGGAGGAAGAAATGTTTGCATTTATTGGTAATATTGGCCCGTGGGAATTAATCTTAATACTGGCGATTGCCCTTATCGTCGTAGGTCCGGGAAAGCTGCCGGAAGTTGCGAAATCTATGGGAAAGGCTATGAATGAATTCAAGAAGGGTACCAACGAGGTTAAACGTGATCTGGAAAACGTTATGCGCTATGACGACGAACCCTCCAAAAAGGTTGCCGAAGTGAAGAAAGACGTAGCTGACGATGCGGAAAAGACTGAAACTATAGCAGAAGAAAAAGCCCCGGAAAAATAATTGGATTGTAAGTTGGTGACAAACCAGTAGTAAAGTGCTAAACTGTAAAAGCGCACCCAAAATAATAAATAAACTCTTATCCAGAGAGGTGGAGGGATGGGCCCGATGAAACCCGGCAACCGCCGTTTACGGTATGGTGCCAATTCCTACAGGAATGATTTCCTGGAAGATGAGAGGGAGTAGCTTATATTACCCTCTATTAAAGAGGGTTTTTTTTATACCGTTTTTTATCCCCTGACGAAGGGTACCTAAGTACAGTTGGACCGTAAGCCGTCCAATCGCAATGAATCAGGCGTTTCCCTGATAAAAACTTTTTTATCAGATGGGTAAAATATCTATCATCCAGTAAAGGGAGTGGTGCTGTGTCTATTAATATAGACCTGATGATGCTTAAACAAAGAATTTTTATACTCGATGGCGCCATGGGAACCATGCTCCAGCAGCAAGGAATGCAACCCGGGGAATGCCCTGAGATGTTTGGAATAAATCATGCGTCAGTGCTTGGCGATATTCATCGCCAGTATATTGAAGCTGGTGCAGATATCATAGAGACCAATACTTTCGGAGCGAACCGCTATAAGCTGGCTGAATATGGTTTAGGCGACCGGGTGGAAGAAGTAAATCTGGCTGCCGTTAATATTGCCAGACAAAGTGCGGGATCCAGAGCACTGGTAGCGGTATCCATCGGACCAACCGGCAAAATGCTGAAACCGGTGGGCGAACTCGATTTTGATGATATGTTCACAGCTTTTGCGGAGCAGATGGTGGCTGGTGAGAAAGCGGGGGCAGATCTGATTTCCATAGAAACTATGAGTGACATCGGTGAAATGAGGGCCGCACTGGCAGCAGCCCGACATTGTACCCGCCTTCCGGTTATTGCTCATATGACCTATGAAAACAGCGGGCGTACCATGATGGGGACTGACCCCATAACGGCCCTGGTGATAATGGAAGCCTTCCAGCCTCTGGCCATAGGGGCCAATTGCTCCGGGGGAGCCGGTGAATTACTGCCGGTCATTGCTATGATGAACCAATATACCAGTTGCTATCTGTCCGTTGAGCCCAATGCCGGATTGCCCCGGCTGGTCGGAACAGATACGGTTTTTCCTGATTCACCGGAGAATATGGCGGAATATGCTCTGAAGCTCAGAGATGCCGGAGCCAACCTTATCGGAGGATGCTGTGGAACTACACCTGCCCATATTCAGGCCATGTCGTCGGTATTAAAAGGACTTGCGCCGGCCCAGCGTACCGGACGGAAAATCTTTGCGCTGGCCTCGCGCAGCCGGCATGTGATTCTGGGTAATACTCAACCCCTGGCTTTTATCGGGGAACGCATTAATCCAACCGCCAGGAAAAAGTTGGCCCAGGATATCAAAGAAGGCCATATGCAGGTTGTGGTTGAAGAAGCTCGCAAACAGGCCGCCTGCGGTGCGCCGGTCCTGGATGTTAACATGGGAGTTCCGGGTATAGATGAGCCTCGAGCGATGCAGCAGGCCATCGCAGATATTCAAACTGCGATCGATATACCGGTTTCCATTGATTCGACCAATCCACAGGCGGTTGAGGAAGGTTTGAAAAACTTTGTGGGACGGGCGTTGATTAATTCCACCACCGGCGAGGATAAACAGCTGGACCTTATACTGCCGCTGGCCCGCAAGTATGGAGCAGCCGTTTTAGGGTTATGTCTGAATGAAAATGGAATTCCGGAGCGGGCTGAAGACAGGGTGGCCATCGCCCGCCATATTTATAAGCGGGCCCAAGAACATGGCTTAAGGGATGAGGATATATACATTGACTGCCTGGTTAAAACCGCCAGTGCCGAACAGTCCCAGGTGATGGAGACGATTAAGGCTCTCAGCACGGTCAAAAATGAACTGCAACTGGGGACGGTACTGGGAGTAAGCAATGTATCCCATGGCTTGCCGGCGCGGGAAATAATCAATTCCGCTTATCTGGCCATGGCCTTTGCCGCCGGATTGGATTTACCTATATTGAATCCATTTGACCAGCGCATGATGGACATTATCCGGGCTGCCGGCGTACTGCTCAACCGGGATAATCACTGTAACGAATTCATTAACTATTACCGGGATTACAAGGCGGCCGTAAGTGTACCGCATCCGATATGTGAGCAATGTAATATTCCGGGGCTGCTTAAGAATAGTAAGGTTGAATCAGCCGGCGGCGAAAAAAACATAACCGCTTCCGCCGCGGCACCAGATCAGAAGGCTGAGGATTATAAGGCTCTGAAGCAGGCGGTGCTGCAAGGTAACCGTGACGGGATAACCAGCCTGATACAAAACGCTCTTAAGGAGGGCAGGAAGCCTTTGGAGATAGTGAACCAGGCGCTCATACCGGGCATCGAAGAAGCCGGAGAGTTGTATGACCGGAAAAAATATTTTTTGCCTCAGCTCATGATGGCGGCGGAAACGATGAAAAAGGCCTTTGCGGAAATAAAACCTTATTTACAGGAAGGTACCGGCGATAATAGCGGAGTCATTGTTATAGCTACGGTCGAGGGCGACATCCATGACATTGGGAAAAACATTGTTTCAGTAATGCTGGAGAACTATGGTTTTAAAGTAATCGACCTGGGTAAAGATGTCCCGGCAGCAGTTATTCTGGACCGGGCTGAGCAGGAAAAGGCTGACATAATTGGCCTGAGTGCTTTAATGACCACTACCATGCCTCGCATGAAGGAGGTTATTGAAGGTGTCAAACAACGGGGCCTGAAATGTCAGGTAATGGTCGGAGGCGCAGTCCTTAATCAGGAATATGCCGATAATATCGGAGCTGATGCTTATTCCGAGGATGCCCGGGAGGCCATACTGGTAGCCCGGAGACTCATGGGTAAGTTCCTATAATTCCCTGGAAAATTAGAAAAAGCTTAACTTTCTAAAGATAACGATACCTTTAATTGAGTAGAGAAGGGGAGGAAAATTGAATGGCAGTTCAAAAAACTTATGAAGAAATAAATGAAAAGATAAAAAAAGGCCAGGCGGTAGTTGTCACTGCTGAAGAAATAATAGATATTGTGGCCGAAAAAGGCTATGAACAGGCAGCCCGGGAGGTCGATGTGGTAACTACCGGTACCTTTGGACCGATGTGCTCCTCCGGTGCCTTTATCAACTTCGGACACGCCAACCCTCGTATCAAGATGAGTAAGGTATGGCTTAACGGGGTAGAGGCATATGCCGGCGTTGCTGCGGTGGATGCCTATATAGGAGCGGGCCAGCTGCCGGAAAACGATCCGGAGAACAAAATTCATCCGGGGCGTTTTGTCTATGGCGGTGGACATGTAATCCACGATTTGGTGGCCGGGAAACAGATCAGACTGGAGGCCATTGGTTATGGCACCGATTGCTATCCCAACAAAAAGGTGGATACCGTAATAACTCTTGATGATGTTAATGAGGCTTTCTTGTTTAATCCCCGCAATGCTTATCAAAACTATGCCTGTGCGGTTAATCTGGGCGGCAAAACTCTGTACACTTACATGGGGATTTTAAAACCGAATTTGGGTAATGCCGGTTATTCCACGTCCGGGCAATTGAGTCCGCTGTTAAACGACCCTTATTATAAGACTATAGGTATTGGTACCCGCATTTTCCTCGGTGGCGGAATCGGCTATGTAGCCTGGAATGGAACCCAGCACCATCCCAACGTACCGCGGGGAGAAAACGGTGTTCCTTTGTCAGGGGCCGGAACCCTTGCAGTCATAGGTGATTTGAAACAGATGGATCCCAACTGGCTGGTAGGCTTGAGCTACATTGGCTATGGTGCTACTATGGCAGTAGGCATTGGGATTCCCATTCCTATTCTGGATGAAGAAATCCTACACTATGCAGCAGTTAAAGACGAAGATATTTATTGCCCGATAGTTGATTATAATGAAGGCTACCCCTACAATAAACCCATAGATTTGGGACTGGCCAATTTTAAGGAATTAAAAAGCGGGCGCATTACTATAAATGGTAAAGAAGTCGTGACCACCCCGCAGTCAAGTTATCCGCGGGCCAAGATTATTGCCGAGACTTTGAAACAATGGATTGCCCGGGGCCAATTCGAAATTACCAGGCCGGTTGCCAGTCTGCCTTCAGCTGATGCCGACATAGTGTTTAAATCTATACCGGAACGCAGTCCCAACGGGCTGGCTGAGAACAGCAGAAATAGGAGGAATTAGTAATATGAAGAATAAGATAGTTTGCTATTTTTCCGCTTCACAGTCAGAACAGCCGATCATCTATCAATTGATAAAAGATTATGATTTAATCATTAACATTATCAAAGCCGATATAAATCCTCAAAAAGAAGGATATCTGGTAATCGAAGTAGAAGGTGATAAAGCGAAGTACGATAAAGGGGTAGCATATTTCAAGAGCCTGGGAGTAATAGTAGAGCCTTTGAGTGAAACTATTATTTGGAATGAGACAGTATGTATCCAGTGCGGTGCCTGTGCGTCATTCTGTCCTACCGAAGCTTTAGCCATGGACCGCGGTACTATGCTCGTTTCATTTGATAATTCCCGCTGTATAGTCTGCGGCATGTGCCTGGAATGCTGCCCGACCCGTGCTATTCAACTCCATTTTGAAGTGAAGGAGGCCGTCTAACGGAGGTCATGGTTAATGCAGGTGACAAGTATGTAACTCGCACTTACCGTTCCCGCCATGATGCAAAAGATTTGCACTATTTTAATATTATTATTAAAGAGACTGATCTGGCTATCGGTGTAGATAAAGACAGCTACACCGATAGCCTTCTATCTTTAGGTGAGCGGGAAGTGATAAATTTACGGGGGGATTTGGAGACTTATATAGCTCTGCAGCCGGAATTCCGCACCTCTTTTTTCCCGCTTAAACTCCTCTCCGGTGCCCCGGCCATAGCCGGGATCATGGCTGAAGCAGCGGCAATGGCAGGAGTAGGTCCGATGGCAGCGGTTGCCGGAGCCATTGCCCAGGCGGTGGGGGAAAAGCTTGCTGGTCAGGTGCAAGAGATAATAGTTGAAAATGGTGGTGACATATATATTAATTCCTCGCATCCCCGCATCATTTCCGTTTTCGCCGGTGAATCCGAATTTTCCAATAAAGTTGGTATTCGGGTGGCGGAAAATGAGGGACCAATCGGTATTTGCACTTCGTCAGGGACCGTAGGACCGAGCATAAGCCTGGGGAAAGCTGACGCGGTGGTAATAAAGGCGGACAGCACTGCTCTGGCTGATGCTCTTGCTTCCAGGGCAGCCAATCAGATCCAAACTGAAAAAGATTTGATGAAAGCAATCAATTCAGTTCAAAATATAAAGGGCATCAGGGGAATTCTGGCGATCAAGGGAGACCAGATGGCGGCCTGGGGTGATATCGAACTGGTGCCGGTGGAGGTTAAAAGATGAAGGTAGCAAATAACATTTTGGAACTAATCGGAGAAACTCCCCTGTTAAAGCTTAATCGCATTACAGGTAAAGAAGATGCGGAAGTCTATGTAAAACTGGAAAGCTTCAATCCGGGCGGCAGTATTAAAGACCGGCCTGGTTTGTATATGATTGAAAAAGCAGAACAAACGGGGAAAATCGGACCCGGTTCCATGATACTGGAAGCCACCAGCGGCAATACCGGGATTGGGCTGGCCATGGCTGCGGCAATCAAGGGTTATCCCATCGTCATTGTCATGCCCGAGAATATGAGTGAAGAGAGAAAAAAATTACTGCGTTTTTATGGAGCCCAATTGGTTTTGACTCCGGCTGACAAGGGCATGGCAGGAGCAGTCGAAACTGCTGTCCAAATGGTGGAATCCGATGCTCGTTATTACCTTATTAAACAGTTTGAGAACCCTTACAATGCCGAGAGCCATGAAGTGTCTACCGTTCAGGAGATATTGAAGCAGATGGAGGGCCGGCTTGATGTCTTAGTCTGTGGAGTAGGCAGTGGCGGAACCATTACCGGGATTGCCCGGGTATTAAAAGAAAATATTCCCGGTGTCCAAATCGTGGCGGTAGAACCGGCTAATTCTGCCATTTTGAGCGGAAAATCAGCAGGATCCCATAAAATTCAAGGAATTGGTGCAGGATTTATTCCGCCGGTGTTGAATATAAATTTAATTGACAGAATTATGGATATTGAAGATAATGCAGCACTTGATACCTGTCGGGAACTGGCGCGTAAAGAAGCATTGCTGGTGGGAATTTCCTCTGGCGCTGCTATATTTGCCGCGCTTCAGCTGGCCCAGGAATTAGGTAGAGATAAACGTATCCTGACTATTGCAGCTGATGGCGCGGAGAAATATGTTTCTACTGAATTGTTTGATTGAAGGAGGATTATGGACCATGAATGCTGAGGCTGTGGTTGAACATCTGGTTGATTGGCTGCGAAAACAAGTTGCAGATGCAGGTGCTTCCGGGGTGATATTAGGGGTCAGTGGAGGTGTTGATTCAGCTGTAGCAGCTGTAATTGCCAAGAAGGCTTTTCCCGATAACTGTATGGCTTTGATGCTGCCCTGTGAGAGTAATTTTATGGATTTGATTCATGGCCAGGAGCTGGCCGAATCTTTTGATATTGCTTATAGCGTAATTGAATTGGACAATGCGTTTAATCTGCTCTTACGTCAGTTAGAATCCTATATAAGAATTGAAAGGCCCCGGGGCAAATTGCTAAGAGCCAATCTTAAACCACGGCTTAGAATGCTTACATTATATTATTCGGCCCAGGCCAGAAATTATCTGGTGGTTGGTACCAGCAACAAAAGTGAGTTAACCGTCGGCTATGCCACCAAGTATGGTGATAATGCGGTCGATTTGCAGCTTCTGGGCGATTTGATGAAGAGCGAAGTTTACCAATTGGCCGAGTATCTGCAAGTACCGCAGCGGATCATAGAAAAGCCACCTTCAGGAGGCCTGTGGGAAGGACAGACCGATGAAGAGGAAATGGGTATTACTTATGATCAATTGGAACAGTATATAACTAACGATTCCGGCGATCCGGCAGTGGTTGAGAGAATTAAGCGCATGGAACAAAAGAGCGAGCATAAGAGAAAACCGGTGCCGATCGCTTTAGTACCTGACATAGTTAGAAAATAAAACCGTAGGCCGGTAAAAAGCAATAACCCGTAAAAACCCAGCCCTGAGACTTGCGATGGGGACATTCCCCGTTAGGGGTGTGTTCCCGTACCTAAAATCGTCGGGCCGTAGGGCAGGCTACGGATATGATGAAGGCCCCATGCTATAAATAAGGAGGAAATGGGTTTGAACTCCAGACAGCGTAGTGTTTTAATACGTATGCTGATTGCCACCGGTGTATTTATTTATGTCGGGTACCTGGCCTGGCAGCAACTTCCTACCTTTGACTTTCGTGTAATCGCGGTATTTTTCATAATTTATTTATTATGGACGGTAATAACTGAAGTCTGGATATACCAGGATCCTGGCCAGTATGTGATTGAAGATGATGATCGCAAATCATACCTTTATCTCCAGCTTTCATATATTATAGGCTTATTTTTTGCTGCTATTGATTTTGTCGAATGGCATATGACCAGAATATTGAGTTTGGAACCTCTGATCATATATGCGGGCCTGGTATTATTCCTGTTATCCTGCTGGATCAGATGGTGGGGATTTAAATCGATTGGAAAATACTTTAACCCGCGGGTTGCTATTTATGAAGAACACCCCTTGATTACCACCGGCGCCTACGAAAAAATAAGGCATCCTTTATATTTAGGCACACTCTTGTCTTTTATTGCTATACCGCTGGTTTTTAATTCCTGGGGAGCTTTGCTGATAATGTGCTGCTTGACTATTCCGGCTCTAATATACAGAATATACGTTGAGGAAAGTTTCATGATTAAACATTTCGGGGATGATTATATCAGATATATGGAAAAAACCAAAAGGATGATTCCGGGTATCTGGTAGGTAGTCCTGATAAAGGGAGGAAAAAACGATGTCTGGACACTCCAAGTGGGCAAATATCAAACATCAGAAAGCCCGTTCGGATGAAAAAAAAGGAAAAGAATTTACCAAAATTGCCAAAGAGCTTATTATTGCTGCCCGTCAGGGTGGTGGCGATCCTGAAGGCAACTCAAAACTGAAAATGATGATTCAGAAGGCCAAAGCTATTAATATGCCCAATGATAATATCGCCCGTGCTATTAAAAAAGGTGCCGGCGAACTCGAAGGGGATGCTTTTGAAGAACTTCTCTATGAAGGATACGGGCCCAATGGTGTGGCGGTTATGCTGGACATAGCTACTGACAATCGCAACCGTACCGCATCAGAAATTCGTCATCTCTTTTCCAAACATAACGGGAATCTGGGTGAGTCGGGCTGTGTGGCCTGGATGTTCAAACGCTGCGGATTGATTACGGTAAACCGGGAGAATATTGACACAGACCCGGATGAATTCATGTTAAAGGTGCTTGAATTCGGAGCCGAAGACGTTCGTGATGATGATGACGTAATCGAAGTTATCACTGCTCCGGATGATTTTATGGCAGTTAAAGAAGCCATGGAACAGGATGGGATAAGCATAGAAGATGCCGACATCGTTATGCTGCCGCAAAACATGGTTGATATTAATGATGAAGAACAGGCCCGTAAAATAATGAAACTTATCGATGTGCTGGAAGACCACGACGATGTGCAAAATGTTTACATGAACGGCAACATCCCGGATGAAATAATGGAAAAACTGTAATAAAAAATGGGGCTTAGCCCCATTTTTTTGTTTTCTCAAGGTCTCCCTACGGAGACAGGTTTATCAATATTCCTTCCGTTTTTACCTCATCTTTTTTCTCTGCCTCACCCCATAAGTTTCGTTAATCTATTACCATGAGAGTTTTACATAATTAACTTTTCATACCAATAATCAGTTATTTTGTAAATGTCATCCTGAGGCAAAGCCGAAGGATCTTAAGATTCTTCGCTAACGCTCAGAATGACATGTTGAATTTTTGAATTATGCAAAATCCTCACCATAAGACTAACAACAATTGCGGGGTAGGGTGTTAAAAGTCAATAATGAATAAAAATAATCATTTTCCTATAAATTGCATACAAATAAGAAAAAATGGTAATAATCTAACTGATATTTATACCCGGTGAGGTGATTACTTTGAATAAGCGATGGATCTGGATGGTGTTGGCGATAGCCGGTCTGGCAATGGGGGGGTATTATGCGCTTGATAGGACCGATTCCCACAGAATTTCCCGCAAACCGGTGGCATATTCGGTTGAGGCAAAAAGTCTGAAAGATGTAAGTATCGTGATGGAAAAAGAATATCTCCGCTGTGGTCATACTTTAAGATCCGATTGCGATAACCAGGATGATTTTACCGGCAAGACCCTGGATGAAATAAAGACGTTATACCCTGCCAAGGAGGGTTTTCAAGTAAAGCTTCAAAACAACGTCTTGACTATTCATTCCACCGTTAACGATTGGTGTCCGCGCGACAAGGAAAGGTGCCGCTTAAAAGAATATCAGGGCATGTTGGCAGTATACCAGGGACCTAATGCGGAGAATGATTTCCTGCTTCGGGTCACCGAAATTAAAATGAATTCATTGCCTGAAACCGTACAAAGTTCGATCCGTGCATTAAAATATGAATTCGAAACCGAAGAAGCCTTGAATGACGCTTTGGAAAACCTGGATGAGTATTTGTAAAATAAGATACTGATAAACATAGACTTTAAGATAATTTAACATGTAAAGCTTCCCCAGGCGGTGGGATATAGCCAGTAGTAAACTGGCTATATCCCACCGCCGATCTTTATAAACGCTTTATGCCGGTAATAAGCCGGCTTTTTTGTGTCTTCAGATAGAAAAAGAGGGTTTGGTGTGGTTGTACAAAAATATTAAATGCAGTAGACTGATAGCCAACATAAGATTGCTAAAATTAATATTAATTCAACTCATTATAATCGATAAAGGTGGTATGATTATGCTGGTACTGGGCATAGACCCGGGCACTGCTATTACTGGCTTCGGATTGGTTAAAAAGGATAGAAGAGAACTGCTGATAGACTACGGTACGATAACTACCCCGGCGGGAATGGACATGCCTTCACGGTTGTGTAAAATCAATCGCGAATTAACTGCTATAATAAATAAGTATCAACCTGATGCTGCGGCAGTGGAAGAATTATTTTATCATAAAAACTCAAAAACCGTCATAACGGTGGCACAGGCCCGGGGAGTAGCGTTAATGACCTTGGCCGCCGGAGGTCTGCCCATAGCAGAATATACACCCTTGCAGGTTAAACAGGCGGTGGTAGGGTATGGCAATGCCGAGAAGAAACAGGTACAGCTAATGGTTCAGAAAATACTCAATATGGAGGAGCTGCCGCGTCCCGATGATGCGGCGGATGCTTTGGCCATAGCCATTTGTCATCTGCATTCAGTCCGACTGGGACGTTATTTCTAAAGGGGAGATAAGGATGATAGCATTTCTGCGCGGAACTCTGTTTGAATTTAATGAAGAAGCAATAATAATAGATGTAAATGGCACGGGCTACGAAGTTTTTACCCATAGCCGTTCTTTTACTGCTTTACCGGCCCAGGGCAGCGAAATATTCCTCTATACTTTCCTGCAGGTGCTGGATAATGAATTTAAATTATATGGCTTTTTATCCAGGCCGGAGCTGAGCCTTTTCAGATTGCTTATGGGAGTTTCCGGTATTGGTGCCCGGGCGGCACTTAACATTTTGTCCATTATGGACCCGGAACAATTCTATTACGCCATTGCGGGCGGCGATGAGAAAAGTTTGACCAAGATTCCCGGTATCGGCAAAAAGACGGCTCAGCGTCTATGTTTTGAACTTAGAGAGAAAATAAGCAAGCCTCTGGTGGAGACGACAGGTCAGGAAGCCGGGGAACATATCATGGCCGATGTGTTGGAAGCTCTGGAGACATTAGGATACAGCCGTATGGAGGTGCTCCCTGTGGTGATGGAGTTACGGGATGCGGGGCAGCTTCAGAATAATAATGTGGAACAGATAATCAAGCAGGTTTTAAAAAACCAGGCTATGCGCATGAAGAAGTAGGAGGGGGGAGCGGCATTGGAAGATAATCGTCTGGTTTCCTCTCATTTAATGGAGGAGGAAAATGAAGAGTTATGCTTGAGACCGCTCAAGCTGACGGATTATATCGGTCAGAATAAGGTTAAAGAAAACATCGAGATCTTTATTTCCGCTGCCCGGGAACGGCAAGAGTCATTGGACCATGTTCTTCTGAGTGGCCCGCCCGGATTGGGAAAAACTACCCTGGCTAGTATTATAGCCAATGAAATGGGTAATTCTATCAGAAAGACATCAGGACCGGCCATTGAAAGACCGGGTGACCTGGCTGCCATATTAACCAATCTGGAGCCGGGAGAAGTTCTCTTTATCGATGAGATCCACCGCCTTAACCGGAGCGTGGAGGAAATAATGTATCCGGCCATGGAAGATAATGTGATTGACATAATAATCGGCAAAGGCCCGGCGGCCAGAACCCTGCGTCTTGATTTGCCGCCCTTTACATTGATTGGAGCCACGACCAGACCCGGACTGCTCAGTTCCCCTTTAAGGGATAGATTTGGAATTAACTGCCGGCTGGATTTTTATAATGTGGAAGATCTGTGCCGTATTATTGTAAGAGCTGCCGGTATACTGGGTATCAGTATTCAGGAAGAGGGCGCTCTGGAAATTGCGCGCCGGTCGCGTGGAACTCCCCGGGTAGCCAATCGTCTATTAAAAAGGGTAAGCGATTATGCTTTGGTCAGGGCCAATGGGGTGATTGATGATGAAGTAGCTGCCCGGGCCCTGGAAATGTTCGAAATCGACCTGTATGGGCTCGATCTGGTTGACCGTATGATACTTGACTCCATTATCGCTAAATTTAATGGAGGACCAGTGGGATTGGATACTCTGGCTGCATCAGTATCGGAAGAAACAGATACCGTAACTGATGTCTATGAGCCATATCTGCTGAAACTGGGTCTGATTCAGAAAACCCCCCGGGGACGTATGGCCACTGCTAAAGCCTATAAACATATGGGTTATCCGTTAAACCCTACCGTGCAGAATAATAGCCTGTTCGGTGAGGATAACGGCCAGGAGCAATAAAACAGCATTCAACACAGAGGGACACTGATTGAATATGATTAACACTGATTTTTATTTATTTTAGGGGCCGGCAGTTCCCCGGGTTGGGATGCTCTATAGTTGGTTGTGTCCTTGGACATGAGTGCTTAGCCAAAAAGATCAGTGTTAATCATTTTAAAATCTGTGTCCTTCAGTGTTGAATTATTAACCCTAATCTGTCTTCATAATCCATTTAAAGCTGGTGATGTTTTGAGTAAGGTATTATTGCATATATGCTGTGGACCGTGTGCGAGTTATCCGGTTCCGGTTCTGCGGGAGCAGGGGTATGAGGTAATGGGTTATTTTTTTAACCCTAATATACATCCCTATACCGAGTATCAAAAAAGAAAAGAAGCGTTGGAGCAATACGCAGAAAACGTGGACCTTAAGGTCATTTATGATGAAAAATATAATCCGGTGGAATATTTTCAGAACATAGCCTATCGTGAGGCACAGCGCTGCCGGTTATGCTATACTATGAGATTGGAGCAGGCAGCTCATATCGCCCGCAAAGGCAAATTTGACAGCTTCACCACCACCCTGTTAGTGAGCAAATATCAGAAACATAACCAGATAAGGGAGGTAGGGGAGGCCATGGGAGCCAAGTACGGGGTGCCTTTTCTTTACCAGGATTTCAGAACCGGCTTTGCCGAGACCGGGGTAAGATCAAGGGAAATGGGCCTGTACCGACAGCAATATTGCGGTTGCCTCTACAGTGAAATCGAAAGATATGCACCGCGTGACTTGAGCAGAGAAATATTCAAGATGGGTGATGCCAAATGAATTTATCGGCAATAGCACGCTTATTGATTAGTACCGGGATCATAATTCTGCTCCTGGGTCTGCTTTTACTGGCTTTTTCCAAGCTGGGGCTAGGCTTTCGTCTGCCCGGCGATATTTATATCAAAAAGGGGAACTACTCCTTTTATTTCCCGGTGGTTACGTGTATTGTCATAAGCCTCATACTTACCTTTATATTAAATTTTATTAGCAGGAGATAACATTAAATATGCAGCAAGAAAATGATCAGGAATCTTTGTACCAGCTTCAAAGTTATATGTTTGATTTGCCTTCCCGTTTGATTGCCCAGTATCCGGCGGAACCTCGTGATAGTGCGCGAATGCTGGTAGTAAACCGGGAGACAGGTGAACTGCAGGACCGGGTGTTTACTAATCTGTTAGATTATCTCGAAGAAGGGGATACTCTGGTTTTAAACGATACCAGAGTAATACCGGCCCGGCTCTTTGCCCGTAAAGATACCGGTGCCAGGATAGAAGTGTTCCTGCTCAAGCCCGGGGAAGATGGCTGGGAAGCGCTGGTGAAACCCGCCCGGAGAATGAAACCCGGCACCATTATAGAATTTGAAAATTCTGATCAGGTCCAAGCCCGGGTAATGGAGGAATTGGATTTTGCCGGGGGAAGGTTAATAAAATTTTTAAACTGCCCCGATATAAATGCCTTTATTAACCAGTCCGGTGCTATGCCTTTGCCTCCCTATATAAACAGGCCGGCCCGGGAACATGATAAGGAAGATTATCAAACGGTCTATGCCCGGTATGCAGGTTCGGTCGCAGCCCCAACCGCCGGTTTGCATTTTACTGATGCTCTGCTGGATACTATTAAAAATAAGGGAATAAATATCGCCTATGTACTGCTTCATGTCGGACTGGGTACTTTTCGCCCGGTAAGCACTGATGATATCCGCCGGCATGAGATGCACTACGAATACTATCAGATTAATGAGAAGACCGCAGATCTGTTAAACCAAACCCGGCAGTCAGGCCATAAAATTATCGCCGTAGGAACTACTGTGGTTAGAACCCTTGAAACAGTGTATAATGTAGAACATGGATTTTCAGCCATGACCGGGCAAACCAATAAATTTATTTATCCGGGCTATCAGTTCAAGGCCATTGATAGTTTAATTACCAATTTCCACCTGCCCGGTTCATCATTGGTCATGCTGGTGGCAGCATTGGCCGGTTTTGACTTTACCATGAAGGCTTACCGCTATGCGGTTGAAAATGAATATCGCTTTTTCAGTTATGGCGATGCCATGCTGATAGTTTAGTGGAGGTTAATATATTTGCAATTTGAAGTCCTGCAGCAAGATAGTTTTTCATCGGCCCGCCTGGGCAGGCTTACAACTTCGCATGGAATAGTTGAAACACCGGTGTTTATGCCGGTAGGAACGCAGGGAACGGTCAAAACCCTTACTCCGGAGGAACTGGAGGAAATCGGGGTAAGTATTCTTCTGGGCAATACCTACCATTTGTATCTGCGGCCGGGTGATGAACTGGTTGCCAGAGCCGGCGACCTGCACGGTTTTATGCACTGGGAAAAGGGTATACTTACTGATAGTGGAGGATTCCAGGTGTTTAGTCTGAGTGGGCTGCGCCAGATTACCGATGAAGGGGTATGGTTCAGCTCGCATATTGATGGTTCGCGCCACTTTTTTACACCGGAAAAGGTAATGGCGATAGAACAAAACCTGGGTGCCGATATTGCCATGTGTTTTGATGAGTGTGCACCATATCCCTGCAGTTACGAAGAAGCAGAAAAGGCGGTGGAGAGAACCACCTTGTGGGCCAGACGCTGCCGGGAGTCTCATACCCGGTCGGATCAGGCCCTTTTTGGAATCATACAGGGTAATGTTTTCCCTGACTTGAGAGCAAGGAGTGCCAGGGAGATTACGGCGCTTGATTTTCCCGGCTATGCTATCGGCGGTTTGAGTGTGGGCGAATCCAAACACGATATGTACAAGATTCTGGATATGGTAGATGAACTCTTGCCTGCAGATAAACCACGTTACTTGATGGGGGTGGGAGCACCGGAAGATCTGGTCGAAGGTGTTATGCGCGGAGTGGATATGTTTGACTGCGTATTGCCCACCCGCCTGGCCCGGCATGGCACGGCTTTTACCCACCGGGGCAAGCTTGTGGTGCGGAATGCTGTTTATGCCGAAGATTTTAGCCCGGTTGACCATGAATGTGATTGTTACGTGTGTAAAAATTACACCCGCGCCTATATACGCCATCTGATTAAGGCTGGGGAGATACTGGGGCTGCGTTTGCTCAGCTACCATAATATTTACTTTTTAATCGAATTGATTGAAAATATAAAGAGTGCCATCCAAAATAAACAAATGGAAACATTTTATAATAATTTTATGCAACAATATCAGTTATAAACAAAGGATTTAGCCGCATATTGGCGAAGTCATATAAAGTTTTGTACATGAGGAGTGATATGAATGTTTGGAGTAGCTAGTCAGCAAAGTTCATGGTTGCAGCTGGCGGTATGGTTTGGTGTGTTTCTGGCCATTTTTTATTTCTTTATTATTTTGCCCAACAAAAAAAAGGAAAAGAAACATGCTGAAACAGTTGACAGTCTTCGCAAAGGCGATAAGATTGTGACTATTGGCGGAATTAAAGGAGAAGTAGCCAGGATTAAAGATGAGTCCTTGTTTATTCGGGTCAGCGACAACACTGAGATCGAAGTATTAAAAAAGGCTATCGGCTACAAAGTCGAGGAGTAGAATTATATGATAACCCTGCAATGTATAAAGGCAGATAAGTTTGTTAATACCTTTATCAGCAAGGGCAACGAACATCTGGGAGTCATGGGCTATACTGATCATGGTCCGGTACATATTGGTCTGGTTTCACATCTTTGTCGGGAAATAATGACAAAACTGGGCTATAATATGAGGACGGCCGAACTGGCCGGAATTGCAGGCTACATGCATGATATTGGCAATGTTGTAAACCGCAACGGTCACAGCCAGAGTGGTGCCCTTATGGCAATGGAAATACTTCGTAGATTGGGGATGGAGCCGGACGAAATATCTATCATATGTGCCGCTATAGGAAATCACGATGAAGGCAGTGGCCACCCGGTCAATGAGGTGGCAGCTGCTTTGATTCTGGCAGATAAATCACATGTACACCGCAACCGGGTAAGAAATTTGGATGTGGCTACATTTGATATCCATGACCGGGTTAATTATGCGGTAGAAAATTCCAGGCTGGATATAAATGAGAAAAACCGGGTCATTACTATGCAATTGACCATAGACATAAATATCTGTCCGGTAATGGAGTATTTTGAGATATTCCTGAGCCGAATGTTAATGTGCCGAAGGGCGGCGAATTTTTTAAACTGTGAGTTTGAATTGATTATTAATGATGCCAGACTTTTATAAAGAGTATGTAAAAGTAGGTGGAAGGAGGATGTGTAGTGCGAAAAAATACCAGTATTGCAATAATTTTGGCAATTATTATAGCGCTAGGTATGCTGACATATTTTCTGAACAAGCCCATAATTAATAACTTGGATTTGGGCCTGGACTTGAAGGGCGGTCTCCACGTTGTTCTGGAAGCGCAGGAGAGTGCCGGTCAGAAAGTAACGGCAGATACCATACAAAAATCAGTTGGAATCTTAAGAACCAGGGTTGATAAATTAGGGGTAAGTGAACCGATCATCTACCCGCAGGGTCAAAAAAGAGTAGTTGTAGAACTAGCCGGGGTCCAAGACCCGGAACAGGCTATTGATGTAATCAAAAATACTGCCCAGCTGGAATTCTGGGATCAAAACGGTAAAGTACTGGTAACCGGCAAACATCTAAAAGATGCCAAGACTACAGTAAATCAGGGTGGAGAGGGCGCCGAAGTTAATATTGAATTTGATAAGGAAGGTAGCAGATTATTTGCTGAAGCTACCCAGGCGAATATAGGTAAACCTATTTCTATTGTACTGGACAAGAAAGTTGTCAGCGCACCGACCGTTAATGAAGCAATAACAGGCGGATCGGCCAGAATAACCGGTAATTTTACGGCTAAAGAAGCGGAAGACCTGGCTGTATTGTTACGTTCCGGTGCCTTACCGGTTTCCTTTAAAATAATGGAAAAGAGAACAGTTGGCCCGACTCTGGGCAGCGATTCTTTGGATAAGAGCGTGAAGGCCGGATTGATGGGATTGATAGCTATATTGATATTCATGCTGGGCTATTATCGTCTGCCTGGTTTGATTGCGGATATCAGTATGGTCTTGTATTCCGTACT
>ENA-UOOK01001837-UOOK01001837.1-fermentation-metagenome-genome-assembly--contig:-NODE-1837-length-27397-cov-71.309085_pt1 | contig 27397 bp, 25 predicted proteins | sample MGYA00245777_ERZ724023 | MGnify/ENA primary metagenome ERZ724023 (study PRJEB28704, sample SAMN03018312) | fermentation metagenome | biome: anthropogenic terrestrial biome; feature: soil... | reverse complement strand
ATGACACTTTTTCCTTATCTTAATGTTTTATAATAGAACGCAACTTGGTATAAAAAGCCCTTACAACAACATATAAAAAACCCCACCATAAAGGCAGGGCACATTATACAAACAGTATATTAACTTTTATTCAACCTTTGCAATAACCGAGTATCCCATTAGCTTTCCGCTCTTATTATAGGTTTCGGTTCTAACTGCTCCAATATCTTTTACCATCCACTGAATAGACTGCATCTCAGTAGTAATAATTCCTGTTTTAGTTATTAGAGTTTGTGATATTTTTGCAGCTTCATAAGTTCCGGCAGGTACAGTAATTGACTCAATGGCATCAACTTTTGCATCTTTTACATCAACACGCAACGTCAACATTTTTATTCCTTCGTTTGAAATAACAGCCTCAACAAAACCGTCTTTAAGGCTCATGCCCGAAGTCAATTTAGCCGGATACTGCAAATTCTCAAAAGTGTAATTTATTTGCATAGACTCGTATGCTCCTAACTGACTATTATCAAGCATAGATTTGGTATCCACTTCAAACATATCACCGTTGCAGTAATAAGTTAACTCATTTGTTCCTGTGCTAACTCCTTTTTTATCAAAACTCTCAGTTGCAACAACAACCTTTTGTTTACCATCTACAATTTCAACAGATTTTACTTCTGTAACAACAGATGAGCTTAGTTTGTCCTTTTTATCGTAATGTTCTGTTGTAACTTTTGTACCAACCGATGTAGGAATATAAGTCTCACAATTCTGAGAAACCACAACAAAAGAAATAATCACAAGTGTAAAAAATAATGCAATTCTTTTCATAATTAATAATCGTTTTTAGTTAAGTGTCCCCTTTTATTAGGACAGTTTTTTTAATTTGTTAATATTTTATTTTTCAAAGAACTTAAATCTTTAACTTTGCAAAGTTAAAGATTTTTTTGAAACTTTCAAGTGTTTTACACAATTTTTTTAATTCAAAAGGGACAATGTCTTTTTCATAAGATAAAGACAAATTGTATTTATGAATGATAGAAAAAATTAAATCATAAAACTCGTTTTCCTTTTCAACAAATGAGCATAAAAACTTATGAATATCAATAACATTTTTGTCAATATCGTTAAGTAAATATTTTTTAGCTTTAACGTTAAGATATACAGAGCCACCACCCACAAATGGCTCAATAAATTGATTAATTGAGGGGGGGAAATGTGTTTTTATCTCCTTTTTAAGTTTGTATTTATCACCTACATAGAAGAGAGGTGAGCGATTTATTTTTTCTTTTTTCATCTACTTCGGTAATGAATAATAGTTCTTTATGGTTATCAAACTCTGTTTTCCCTGTATTGAAAAAACGATGTGAGCATTCGAAAATTTTTGTTTTTCCGCATTTATTTAAAATATATTCTATTTCCTCTAATTTTATTTTGTTTTCAGAAGAATGACTTTTAGAATTGTATGTATTGTTGTAAGATACTACTAAAAAATTGGTGTTTAAATGTAATACTAAATGTTTAAATGCGTTTTTTGCTTTTGTTGTACAATAAAGGCTGTTGTTTTCGGGAGCTGGCTTTAGGGCAACACCATAAAGTTTGGGTTTATCCCATTTTACAAGCGTTTCATATAAATGATAAAATCTATTGTACTGCCTTGAATTATATGGAGGATCAATGTAAACTAAATCAGAATTTATTTGTTGGGCAAGTTTATTTGCATCTTCACGATAGATTTTTACATTATCAAAATCTTGAGCATCTATTAATCGTAGTCGCAATGGTCGAGGTTTTATGGGTTTTTTAATATAAGCATCAAAGTGCCCAACGGTATTGGCTAATTTGTCAATATTGTAAATAAGTGTGGTTAAAAGTATATTGTACTCTTTATCAGTAAGTTCTGGTTTTAAATTTTCTATGTCTTGTCTAATATAACCGATTAATTTAGCTGTGTTATGTTCGTAAAATTTTCCGCCAAAATTTTCTGAAAAATAATTTTCATCAATTAAATCAGCATCTAATCTATTGTAGTTTGTAATTATATCGTTTAGTTTAGCTTTATCCCATTTGCCTTTTTTTAAAAAACCTTTATAAATCACATTGTTTGCATAAAGTATATCATTGATAATTACTTGATTATATTTTTGTATTGCTTGATTAGATACAGATGCAGTACCTGCAAAAATATCTACAAAAGTGTTGATGTTTTCAGTTTCTTTATCTATCAAATTCATAATCCACTCTGTGAGTTTTGCTTTACTGCCAATATATCGGCGACTTTCTATTGGTATTGGTTTTTGATAAATAGTATCTTGAAAAAGCTGAATGTATTGATTCCCGTATTTTATTTTATCTTCGGCAACTTTTAATGTTTCTGTAGCAAGTTCTGGATATTCTAAAGAATTAGCAATTTTATCGCTTTCTCTTTGAATAATTAAAAGTTTGTCATCGTAATTATAAAATTTAGACAATTTTTGTAACTGTTCAATTGTGGGCAGACGTTTCCCATTTTCAATTTTACTTAGTAGTGTTAAATCTATGCCTAATTCTTGTTGCACTTCTTGCAAAGGGAAGTCCTATTTCTTCTCGTATTTCTTTTAATAAATGTCCTATTGTGTACATGTTTTATTTTTTGACATCAAAAGGCAAAAATACAAAAATTTTTATTTTATAACAAAACACAAAATCATTTTTCTACTATGTCAATAAAAAATCTAAACCCAACAAAAGGCAAACTTGCTTCTTTATATTTATAATCAAAATCAGAAGGATTAATTCCATTTTCAAAATCACCACCTTTAGCATGACCTTTAGTGTTAGTCATTTCTTTAACATTTTCTAAAACATTGAAAAACTTACCAGTATTTTTGTATTTATCAACTGGGCGAACATTATTGTCTGTTTGTTTTTTGCTAGCTTTAGACTCGATTTTTGAAAGAAGCATATTCCATTCTTCACTTGATGGTAAGCGTATTTCAACTTTTTTATATTTTCTATCAGAATAATTGTTGTAACATTCGGTAAGCCATTTGCAAAATTCAACAGCAGCTTCGTAACTTATATTAACAACTGGGTAATTTGCAAGAGCAGGATGCAAATGATAATATTGAGCATAAGGCTCATTGCTATATTTTGGTAATCGCCAATTTGCAGAGTCAACTTTCAATAAATTAATATCGCTACCTGTTTGCTTTGATAAAAATAAATTGTAAAGCTCATTGCTTGTTTCATATTTATAGGCATAAAGATTGTCATTTACTTTTATAAAATTTTTTTCTATTTCTTTTAAGGATAATATAGAAGGCTGGCAAAAACTATAACAAGTAAGGAACACAGTAATTGTCAATAAGGCAAGTTGTTTTGTTTTCATAATAAGCAGTTTTAAAATTATACAAATATATGGTTATTCTACAAACTTTAAAAATAAATATTTATTGTATCAAGTTTTCAATTTATTTCTTATCTTAGCAGTTTTATATGGGCAAAGTTTTTGCCGAATTATTAATAATTAAAAAAAATCGTTATGAAAAAGACTTACAAGTTTATTGCAGTTTTGTCGTTTTTGTTTTTATTTAGTTTTGTAGCAAGTGCTCAAAAAGTTTATTCTTGTGAATATAAAAGCGATGCAGATGTGAAAGTTTATGTGGCAACTTATAAAAGCGATGCTGATTTAGTTGTGTATAAATGTAATTACCAAAGTGATGCTACCGACAATAAAGGTTTGTGGTATTTTTGTAATTATAAATCTGATGCAAAAAAGAAAATTTATTTTTGCGAATATAAATCCGATGCTGATTTGGTAATTTATTTTACTGAATATAAATCTGATGCAGGTTGGCAAAATAATAGCAAAAAACATTTGATGTATTAATTTGACTTAAAAAATAAAATTACAAGTGGCTCTTAAAGTAAGAAAAGGATATATCATAGCTTTAATAGTTATTGCAATTATTTTTACTGGTTTTTATTCTTTGAAATTCTTTTTTAAGAAGAGCCTTGAAGAAGAACTGAATAAGGTTTTTAATGCACAGGTGAAAATTGGAAAAATTGATTTAAAGTTTTTTGCAGGACAAATACAAATTCGTGATATTCTAATAATAGGGCAAGGCGAATTTGAAAACGACACTTTAATAAGTTGTGAAAAATTAAGGCTTGATTTAGAGGATTTTGATAAAAAAACAAATTCTATTGTATTTGGCAATATTTTGTTGGATAACTTAACTATCAAAAATATAATTTCAGAAAATGAAAATTTGTGTTGGGATAATATTTTAAATAAAGAAATTATTGAAAAAGATAGTCTTTATAAAGATGATGAGGCTTTTCAAAAAATGTCGGTTAAGTTTAGGCAAATTGTTTTAACAGATGGAATAATAGAAAATATTGACAGAAAAAATAATAAAGAGCAAAAATTGTCAGATATACAATTTAAACTAGAACTTAATTCTGATGTGGAAGATTTAGAAGCAAATTTTAATCTTGAATGTCTTTATTCTACAGAAATGCAAAATGAGCTAAAATGTAGAGTCAATGGCGATTTTGTAAGTTTTAAAGATGATTTGTCGGCAAATGCTAAAATCTGCTTGAATGAATTTCCTCTTAGTTGCAAATTCTTTATGAATACAGATAGCCTTGCAAATTCTAAAATCACAATTAATGCAAATGCTGATTTGTCAAATATAAAATCAAAAACAAATAATTATAAAGGCGAAATTTTGTTAGATCTTGAGGCTTTAGCGTGTTTTGAAAATATGAGCGTTTCAAAAATGGATTATTGCTTACTGGCTGATAGCTTGGTAATTAAGAATAAAAACACATTAGATTCTATTTTTATAAATTTTGAATATGATGTTAAACTAAATAATTCCGAGAGTTTTGCAAATTCAAGCAGTCTTAAAAATCTAAATGTTTGTTCAGCTAAGGAAAATTTAACTGGTGATTTTTTTATGGAATTATCTGATACAAATTATTGTTTAAGTTCAAGTTTAAACGGAGAGTTTAGTTATAAAAACTTTGCTAAAATTTTAGAATTAGAAAACAAAAATTTTGATTTTAATCTTGAAGCCAAATCCGATTTAAAATATGAATATAATTTGCATAAAAATTCTAAGCAAGGCGATTTTTTAGTTAGTTCAAATTTTACAAGTCCTGTTTTTGAAATGACAAATGCAGAAATTGAATTTAAAAATAATGAATTTGTTCTTAATTCTGATTTTAGTTCAAAATACTCAAAGGGAGATTTTGTCATAAATTTCGGTGATTTTACAAACTATATAAAACAAAAACCAATTTTATTTGCTAGTGAGTGTAACTTTTCAAAACTAATTATTCCAAAGTTTGAAATAGATGAGAAAAAAGTATCAAGCAAAACTATTCCTTCTTTTTCTTCAGAGAATTTTAAACCATATATTAGCGATAAATTAAAACTAAGTACAACTTGTAAAATCGATACTTTAAATATTTTCGAAAAAGACATTTTTAATATTGAAACCAATTTTATAATGGATTCCGAGCATTTTGTTTTTAAATCAAATAAAATTATTCTTGAAGAAGGATATTTGCAATTTAATTTTGAAAAGCTGAAAAAAGGAGAAGACAATTTGTTTATAACGGAATTTGATTTGAATAATTTTGCTTTAAACTATTTTCTTGATGAAGACACAAGTATTTCGGGTTGGTTAACTGCTAATATTCAAAATACTATTTATTTAGACAAAGCAAAATCGGCAAAATCTTATGGTGAAAATAAAATTGGTTTAAAACAATTTCAACAGCAGTCAGATATTTTTGGAGAATACGGTATTGCTGATGAAAAGTATTTAAAAATATCTGATTTTGAAGCAAAGTTTATTTTGAAAAACGACAGTTTAAATCTTTTGCCATTTAGAATGAAACTTAATGATTTAAACGCAGATTTAGTCGGAGATATAGATTTGAAATTGAAAAAATTAAATTTTAATATTTTATTAGACATTCCAGAACATTATTATACTAATTTGGTTAAAGTTGCTTTATATGCTTTTTCTGAGAAAAGTGAAGTGAAATTACCGAAAAAGCCAAAAAGAATTTTTAGATTATTAAAAATACAAGGCGATTTTGAAAAACCAAAATTTGTGATTTATGAATAAAAATAGTTTTTTTGTTTAAAATATAATTATGAGAAGATCTGAAACAATACGACTTGGCGACCTTGTGAGACAAGCTATAAAGGAAAATAACTTGCAAGACGGCTTAGATGCAGACAGAATAAAAACTATTTGGGCAGAAGAAACAGGCGAACATATTGCAAAATTGACAAAAGAAATAGTTTTTGATAAAGGAAAACTTTATGTTAGCATAAAATCATCATCTATTGTTAGAAATGAAATTTTACTTATACGTAACGAATTAGTGAAAAGAATTAACGCTAGGTTGGGACGTAAGTTTGTTAAAGAAATTATTGTGAGATAAATTATTTTATGATTATTGAAAAATTTAAAAATCAAATAGAAATTCTTGAAGACAAGATTAGTAAGAGTAAGAAAGTAAAGATTTTACCACATTATAATCCTGATGGCGATGCAATAGGTTCAGCACTTGCATTATTTATTATTCTTAAAAAAATGGGTAAAGATGTTGAAGTAATTAGTCCTTCGCAATTTCCTGGTTTTTTAAATTTTTTGCCTTTTGCAAATAAAATAAATGTAATTGGCAAAAGAAGAGAAATTGACGACAATATGTTTGCTGATGTCGATTTGCTTATAGGGGTTGATTTTAATTCTTTGGGAAGATTGGATAGATTGAAATTAGCTTTTGAAAACTCATCTGCTTATAAAATTGTTATTGACCATCATCCTAATCCTGAGCAATTTAGCGATTTGTTAATTTCAGATACTACTCGTAGTTCTGCAGCAGAATTGATTTATGATTTGATTATGGCAACAAACCTTAAAAATGAGTTTGATAAAGATGTGGCAACAAATTTATATGTTGGAATTATGACTGATACAGGCTCGTTTTCATATAATTCGTCTTCGCCAAAAACATTTGAAATAGTTGGCAAACTGCTAGAAGCTGGTGTGGAAAAAGACAAAGTTTTTGATGAGGTTTACAATAGCTTTTCTTTTGACCGCATGAGATTTAAAGGGCATGTTATGCTTAACAGAATGCGAATTTTTCCAGAATTAAAAACAGGATATATTTATATAACAGCTGAAGATAGAGCTGAATTTAATGAAAAATATGGCGACACCGAAAACTTTGTAAATATTCCATTAAGTATTGAAGGAATAATTTTTTCAGCAATTTTTATCGAAAGAGAAAATTTTGTAAAAATTAGTTTTCGCTCTAAAGGAAGTTTCGATGTTAATAAATTTGCTGCAAAATATTTTAATGGAGGTGGACATATAAATGCTTCGGGAGGAGAATCTTACGATTCAATACACGAAACTGTGAAAAATTTCGTTTCTATCTTAGATAATTATTCAAATGAGTTGAAAAATTATGAATTTTAAAATTACTTATTTATATTTTATAGCCATATCTATTCTCGTAATTGCTTGTTCTGGTGGTAGAAAAGAACAAGAAAAGGAAAAAGTTGTTCCTTATTCTGAAGAAAAGAAAAAACACAGGCAAGAATTATTGGATTGGAATAAAGATATTACACAAGTAGATTATGTAGTTATAGAAAAATTTATTGAAAGACGTAAATGGGATATGCAAACATCTGAAACTGGACTTTTTTGGCAAATTTATTTTAAAACAGAAGCCGAAAAAGCCGAGCCAAATATGATTGCAGTTTTAAAATATACAATTTCTTTGCTAGATGGAAGTGTTGTTTATACTTCAGACGAGTTTGGATTGAGAGAAATTCACCTTGGACATGAGGTTGATGAGAAAGGACTTAGCGAAGGGGTTTTAAAAATGAGAAAAGGCGAAAAAGCTAGATTTATAGCACCACCATATTTGGCTTATGGCGTTCCAGGAGATGGGTATAGAATTCCTTATTACTCTAGTTTAGTTTATGATGTGGAATTAGTAGATTTGTATTTTCCTGAAGATGAGGTTGTTTTAGAAGATGGTTGGTATTAAAATGAAGAATATGAAATATTTAGTTTTTGTTTTTACAATTTTGGTTTTAATAATTTCTTGTGGACGAAATGAATTGAAGTTTCAAAAGCACAAGTCGGGATTGGAATATAATATAATTGAGAAAATTATTGAAGATTCTTTACTTAAAGTTGGAGATTTGGTGTCTTTACATTTAAGCTATGAAACCGAAGATGGTAAAGAAATATTTAATTCTAAAAATTCTGAAAGAAAATATCTTAGAACTATTGCAAAACCTGCTCATATCGGTGGTAGCTTCGAAGACGGAATGTTGATGTTGGGAGCTGGAGATTCTGCCGTGTTTAGAGTTCATGCCGAAAGTTTTTTAAGATTTTCAGAAATGTTTGCTAATTTGCCCGAAGGTATAACTTATGAAGATTATTTAATTGTTAAAGTTAGAGTTTTAGAAAAAATTACTAAAGAAGATCATTCTAAAATTTTAGCAGAAAAATATCATCAAAGCGAAGAAGCTGAAATGAGATTTTTACAAAAATATTTGGATAATTTTAATATTACCGAAGAACCAGAAGAATCAGGTTTGATATATGTTGAAAGGGTAAAAGGAAAAGGCAAACAAGCCGTAGAAGGTTCTTTTATTACTGTTCATTATTCTCTAATGCTTATTGACGGAGATTTGGTTGAAACTACTTTAGGAAGAGAGCCTTTTAGATTTCAATTAGGTAATAAAAATGTTATACAAGGCTGGGAAGAAGGGGTTGCTATGATGCGTGAAGGTGGACAAGCGACATTGATAATTCCATCTAAACTTGCTTATGGAAAAGAAGGTAAAGGGAATATTTTACCATATACAACTTTAATTTTTGAAGTTGAACTTTTAAAAGTTGAATAAATGCAAAAGATAATAATCTTCATAGTTTTATTTCTTGTATTAGGTTTTGGCTTTTCGTGTAAAAACAAAAAGTCTGAAAATCAAGAAAAAACTGACTTGAAAAAAAAGCCAGAATTAAAATATAATGCTGATTCGGCATCGGAAAGTGCAGCAGTTTTGGTTTTTGGTAACGATGGTAAAGTTGAATATGTAGAAGGAGGAACAGATAAAGCTTATCAAAAGACAAAATCTGGTTTGGAGTATAGAATAATTACAAAATCAAAATCTAAGTTAAGACCAAAAATAGGAGATGTTATTTTTATAAATATGAGCTATAAAACAGAATCAGATTCTATTTTATTTAAAACTTCAGATATTGATAAAAACTTTAAGATGAGGCTAACAACACCATCTCATGAAGACGGTTGTATTGAAGAAGCTTTTTTGCTTATGTATGAAGGCGATTCAGCTGCATTTAGAATAGATGCGTACAATTTTTTTACTTATACTCAAGGCAAAGTAAATCTTCCAAAAAATATTAAAAAAGGCGATAAGTTAATTTTTAATATTAAAATGTTGAAGATTGTATCTGATGCTGAGTATGTTATGAAAAATAAAGATATGTATGCTTACTACATAAATCAGGAAGATAGCCATATTGAAAGATATATTTTAAATTTTGAATATCCTGCAGTTAAAACAGAATCGGGATTGAGAATTATGACAATTAAGCAGGGTTCTGGCAAAAAAGTTACGAAAGGACAAAAGGTGCAAATTCATTACACAGCAGGTTTTATTGATGGAGGTGTTTTTGATTCTAGCTTGGAAAGAAATCAAGCTTTTGAATTTGTTGTGGGCGAAAATCAAGTGATAGAAGGCTTAGAAGAAGGAGTGTCGAAAATGAATGTAGGTGGTCATGCGATTTTGATTATTCCTTTCCGCTTGGCTTATGGCGAGGAAAAATATGGAATTATTCCACCATTTTCGACTTTAGTTTTTGAAATTGATTTATTAGATGCAAAATAAAATAGAAATATTGCTGTTTTTTGGTTCGTTCAATCCTATTCACAACGGACATTTGGCTATTGCTTCGTATTTTACAGAATTTTATGGAATGCGTGAGGTTTGGTTTGTAATAACACCGCAAAATCCAGCTAAACAAAATGAAAATCTTTTAGGTAATAGAGAAAGACAACATCTTGTAAATCTTGCTATTGGCGATTATCCAAAGTTTAGAGTGTCGGATATAGAATTTAATCTTCCAAAACCTAATTATACAATTAATACTTTGGTATATATGGAAGAAAAATTTCCTAACAAAAAATTTAGTTTGCTCATTGGTGGAGATAATTTGGAAACTTTTCATAAATGGAAAAATTACAAACTTATTTTGGAAAATTATAAATTATATGTTTATAAAAGACCGGGGGCAATAATTCCAGACCTTAAAAGTTTTGGCGAAAAAGCTGATATAGAAATTGTAGATGCACCAATGATGGAAATTTCTTCTAGCTTTATCCGAAAAGCAATAAAAGATTATAAAGATGTAAGATATTTTATGCCAGAAAAGGTGTATAAATATATAAAAGACATGAGATATTATTTGTGATGAAAAAGGCTGATGGTCAAATAGATAGGGTGCGCGCAGGCTATTGGGCAGCTGGAATTTCTGTTGTTGTAAATATTTTATTATTTGCTTTAAAATATTGGGCTGGAGTAAAAACTGGCTCAATTGCAATTATTGCTGATGCTTGGCACACTTTGTCGGACTCTATTAGTTCTATAGTTGTTGTTTTTGCAATATTTTTGTCTTCGCGTAAAGCAGATAAAAAACATCCGTTTGGACATGGACGCTGGGAGCAAATAGCAGCTTTGTTTGTAGGTTTTATTTTAGGAATTATTGCTTGGGATTTTTTAAGTTCGTCTGTAAAACTATTTAGCGAACATCAAGCTGTGCATTATGGCAAAATTGCTATTTATGCTACTGCAATTTCTATTGTAGTAAAAGAAGGCCTTGCTCAATATGCTTTTTATATTGCACGTAAAACCAAAAATTTATCAATAAAAGCCGATGCTTGGCATCATAGGTCAGATGCGCTTTCGTCTGTAGTTGTTTTGGCAGGAATAGCTGTGGCGAAATATTTTTGGTGGATAGATTCTGTGTTAGGAATAATAATTTCTTTAATGTTATTTTATGCAACTTTTGAAATTATTAAAGAAGCGATAAGCAAATTACTTGGCGAAGAAGCTAGCGACGATTTAATAAATAAAGTAAAGGAAATAATTTCTAAAAATTACATTCACGATGTTGAAGCTCATCACTTTCATATTCATAATTACTCAACACACCAAGAGCTTACTTTTCATATAAAATTAAATCCAGACTACAATATTGCAGAAGCACATAAAATAGCAAGTGCAATAGAAAAAGATATTTTAAACGAGATGAATATTCATGCAACAATTCATGTAGAACCTATGGATAAGTGTGAATAGTTTTATTCGCTTATCATTAAATTGCAGCCTCTTATTTCGCTGTCATCAAATCTTCCAGAAATTTCAAAACTTCCGTCTGAAAAAACAGAGCCTAAGTCGCTAGTTTCGATAAAACAGCATGAATTAATATTGGCAAGGTCAATTATGTTTAAGGCTCCTTTGCCAATAGTTTTTACAGACAAAGCATCGTAAGGGTCGCGAATTAAAACTTTCATTTGTGGAGGACATTCAAAAATTCCATCTTTTTTTGAATATGCTTGCGATAAAAGCTCTGTCATACCATATTCAGAATGAATGTTTTCGCAAGAAAAAGCGGTTTTTAAGATTTTGTGAAGTTCGTTTCGAGTAATTTCTTTTCTTCTTCCTTTCATTCCGCCAGTTTCCATAATAATTCCATGGTTTAGGTTTAATTTATATTTTTCAGCAAAATCTAAAAGAGCGAAACTTACACCTAATAATATATACTTCTGAGATTTTTTTTCTAAACTTTGAATAATTTGATGTAATTCTTCGTGCTGATTTAAGAAAAAACCACTTTCAGGCTTTTGAGATAAGTTTATTAAATCTTTTGCCATATAAATCAAACTAGAACCTTCTCTTTCCAAATATGAAGGCAACAAAGCTAAAATAACATAGTTTGAGGGTGAAGAATAAAAATATTCAAAGTTTTTTACAAAAGATTTTTCGTAAACTTTTATGTCCGAAACATAATGAAGAGAAGGAATAGAGCCTGTTGTGCTACTCGATGAAAAGATGACTTCAAAATCTTTTGTTTTAGTTAAAATTTTGTTGGTTTTAAAAAATGAAATTGGTAAAAATGGTATTTCGTTTATTTTATTTACTGTTTTTATTTTAAGTAAATTGCAATATCGCTTATAGATTTCATTGTTTTTGTATTGATATTCAAAGGCTTGTAGGCAAAGATTTGCAAATTCCTCTTCGCTTTTAATGTCGAAAATTTGACTAATATATTTTTCGTAGATAAGCATTTTGATTTTGCAAAAATAGGAAAAATAAGTAGTTTAAAAGCTAAGTATTAAGTAAAATAATTGAGCAGTTTTTAGAAAAGTATTTTTGTAAAATTATTTTTTCTTTATAACCACATATTCGTTGTCGAAGGTTAAAAAATAATTTCCTTTTTTCAATTCAGCGACATCTACATTTTTACCTTGTCCAGAAATTAGTTCTGCACCATAGTCATCAATTATCGCATAGCGAGTAACATCAGAAAAAACTATTTCTTTTTTTACTTTATGTAGCTTGGTTAGTACTTTTACTGGTTCTTTTTCGACATTAAACACCATTTCTTCAGAATAATGTTTTTTGTATTTATCATCAATTTGATAAACTCTAAATTTGTTTTCGCCATTAAAAGGATAAACTTTTACAGAATATTCATTTTCTTGAGGACCACCTTCGCCGGGTATTCTCTTTATTTCGCTCCATTTTCCCCACCTAAACTCTTCAACGTGAAAAACAAGTTTACCAGCTTCGTCTTTGGTTTTAAAAACTAAATTATCGTTTAGTTCTAAATTGCTTTCAATAATTGAGAAAGTACTAATTGGTTGTAATACTTCTGGATTTACTAATGTTGGGGAACAGCCTTCGTGATGTTTGATAACAATTTTAAAATCTTGACCAAACTTTAGACCAATACCATCTAAATAAATTCCAAAAGTACTTGAGTTAAGGGTGTTGTTATAAACTGTGTTATTAACAATAATTTCGTAGGCACAATATCCTTCGTTTTCGCCTAAGCTCGGATTGGTAAAATATAAATTTTTACCTTGATAAATACCACTTAAAACTAGTTCATTAGCGAATAACACGCTTGAGCAAAATAATGAACAAAAAGCTGAAAAAAATATAATTTTAGTTTTCATAATAAAAAGTTATCAACAATTTTATTAACAAATATATATAAAAAAATTTACTTCCAAATATTTTTTTAAATATTTTTCACTTTTTTTATGATTTTTTCGTGTTTTTCCCAATTTTTTCGTGTTTTAAGTATCTTAAAATTTTTTTTCTATTGTTTGCCATTAATATTTAGTTTTGGAATTTTATTTACATTTAACATTAATTGTTGAAATTTTTGTTTACAAGATTTTTTATTAAAGTGGAAAATCGATTTACAAATGTTATATTTGTAGATTAAGAAATTTATAAATTTTACTTTATGAAAAAAGCAGTTTTATCTTTTATAATTTTATTAAATCTTGGTCTTTTTGCACAAGAGTATAGCGATTATGTTTTGAATTATCCAAATGGCAATATAAAGGAAAAAGGTGTTTTACATTTAGGATTAAAGGAAGGAACCTGGGAATATTATTCTCCTGACGGTAAATTGATGGCAAAAGTTGATTATCATAAAGATATGTTGCATGGCGAAAATATTATTTATTATTCTGATGGCAAGGTAAAAGAGGAATATAATTATTGGGCAAATGAGCGTCATGGTAGGTTTTATGAAAATTATCAAAATGGAAAACCATCTCTAAAAGGCTTTTATCACAGCAATTTGAAAGATAGTGTTTGGCAAGTTTATTACGAAAATGGCAATTCTCAGTTAGAAGTTTTATACAGAAAAGGTTTGAGGATAAAAATTTTAAATGCTTACGATTTAGTAGGTAAGCAAATAGTGAAAGATGGCAACGGGCAAATGATAAATTATTTTAATAGTTTAAAAATTCAATCTCAAGGGAATTTAGAAGATGGGGTAGAGCAGGGCTTATGGACTTTTTATTATGAGAATGGAGTAAAATCATCTGAAGGCAATTTTGAAAAAGGTAAGCGAGTCGGAAAATGGGAAGAATGGTTTGAGAGTGGCAAGAAAAAGAGCGAATTAAATTACGAAAGTGGTTTAAATATTTATTGGTTTGAGTCTGGCAAAAAAGAGATGGAGGGAACTTTAATTGATTCTAAACGAGAAAAATCATGGACATATTGGTATCCAAGCGGGCAAGTTAGAAGTATAAATAATTATGTAAATGATTTAAGAGATGGGGTTCAAATAAAGTATTATGAAAATGGAAATAAACAAAGCGAAATTAATTACAAAAATGGATTGAAGGAGGGCGAGGCTCACTTTTGGTTTGAAGATGGTAAAAAAGATATTGACGGAAATTTTAAAGATGATTTACAAGACGGATTGTGGACATATTGGCGAACCGATGGCAGTAAAGGAAATGAAGGGCATTTTGTAAGAGGAAAAATGGAAGGAAGATGGAATTTTTGGTATGCTAACGGAAGACTGTGGAAAGAAGTTGACTATGCTGCTGGAATAAAAGACGGAGTTTGGAATATATATTTTGAAAACGGAAATAAATTTAGAGAAGGAAATTTTGAAAATGGTTTTGAAAATGGCTTGTGGAAAGAATGGTACGATAATGGAGTTTTGGCAATGCAAGGAAATTACGACTTAGGTATTATGGTTGGCACTTGGAAAACTTGGCACGAAAACGGAAGCAAAAAATCAGAAGTGGAATATACAGATGGAGTTCTTTCAGGGAAAAATTATTTTTGGTATCCAAACGGAAAAAAACAAGTAGAAGAAAATTATAAAATTGTTAAAGAAAAATCTTCGGGTAAATTTAGAGAAGAAGAAAGAATAACTTCTGTTTTGCATGGTTCTTATAAAACTTTTAATATTAGAGGAACTGAAATTATTTCAGGAGTTTATTACGAAGGACTACGAAATGGAAAGTTTGTTTATAATAATGATAATGGTAATACTGTAAAAATAGAATTTTACAAAATGGATAAACCAGATGGAAAATGGCAAACTTTTTATGATTTTGGAGCACTAGAATCAGAAGTTAATTATAAGAATGGAATTAAAGAAGGAAAGTCAACTTATTACGACCAAAGAGGAAATATTACTTTTCAGTCTATGTTTCGTGGAGGCAGACAAACCGATGTAATTGTTGACGATAATCCAAATTTACCACAAAATAAAGGAGGACAAAATCAATATAGAAGATGATTAGAATTTTATTAAGTGGATTGTTGATTTTTTTTATATTAAACCTTTCTTCTCAAGAAAATAAAAATATGTATAGCGGAGGTATGTTGTTTTTTCAGCCTGGCTATGTAAGTGCTAGTAATTCTTATCAAAAAATAAATAATTTTAGCACAGGAATTGGTGGAATACTTAGATTTTACTTTAAAAAACATTTAACTTTAGGTATTCATGGAGGAAGTAATAAAGCAATTTATAAATCTAAAAACTCCGAAAATTCGTATATTAGTTTTGCTTACGGAGGACCTTTTGTCGGAATTACAGCCAAGAAAAATAAATTTAGATTTTGCTCTTCGCTTGGAATAGGAATGGGAAAACTTAGAAACTTACATATTGAAAGTCAAACAGAAACAGTTTTAAACGAGAGTGAGTTATTTTTTTATTCAGGTGTTTCTTTGAACCCATTGCTTAGTTTTGATTATAATTTTACAGAAAAAATTGCATTAACTACCCAGCTAATGACAATTATTACTTTATATAACAAAAATGATTTGTATTTTTGCCCAACTTTACAAATAGGAGTTTTATTTAATAGATAAATATAAAATATGAATAGAGACGAGCTTTTTAAAAAAATTATTGCACACTGTAAAGAGTATGGTTTTATTTTTCAATCATCTGAATTGTATGATGGACTAAGTGCAGTTTATGATTATGGTCAAAATGGAGTAGAATTAAAAAATAATATTAAAGAATATTGGTGGAAAGCTATGACCCAGCTTAACGAAGAAGTTGTTGGAATTGATGCTGCAATTTTTATGCATCCAACAGTTTGGAAAGCCTCGGGTCATGTCGATGCTTTTAACGACCCACTTATTGATAATAAAGATTCAAAAAAACGCTATCGTGCCGATGTGTTGATTGAAGAACATATTGAGAAAATTAATGACAAAATAAAAAAGGAAGTAGAAAAAGCAGCTAAAAGATTTGGAGATGCTTTTGATGAGGCTCAATTTGTATCAACTAATCCACGAGTATTAGGATATGCTCAAAAAATTCAAGAAATAAAATCTAATTTTGTTTCGGCTTTAGAAAATAACGACCTTGAAAAACTTCGTCAAATTATTATAGACGAGGGAATTGTCTGTCCTATTTCTGGAAGTAGAAATTGGACTGAGGTGCGTCAATTTAATTTGATGTTCGATACCAAATTAGGTTCTTTAAGCGAAGGAGCAAATACAGTTTATTTACGACCCGAAACAGCTCAAGGAATTTTTGTAAATTATTTGAATGTTCAAAAAACAGGACGTATGAAAATTCCTTTTGGGATAGCTCAAATAGGAAAAGCTTTTAGAAACGAAATTGTAGCTCGTCAGTTTATTTTTAGAATGCGTGAGTTTGAACAAATGGAAATGCAATATTTTGTAAAACCTGGAGATGAACTTACTTATTTCGAAGCTTGGAAAGAAAAAAGAATGAAATGGCATCTTGCTATGGGAATTGCCCCAGAAAAATATAGATGGCACGAACACGACAAACTTGCTCATTATGCAAATGCTGCTTTTGATATAGAATTTGATTTTCCATTTGGTTTTAAAGAATTAGAAGGTATTCATTCAAGAACAGATTTTGATTTAAAACAACACGAAGAATTTTCGGGTAAAAAAATTAGATATTTTGATAACGAAACTGATGAAAGCTATATCCCTTATGTTGTAGAAACTTCTATTGGTTTGGATAGAACATTTTTATCAGTTTTATCTGCTGCATATAACGAAGAACAAGTTGGCAACGAAACGCGTGTAGTTTTAAATTTACCGCCAGCTTTAGCACCAGTGAAAGTTGCAGTTTTGCCTTTAGTTAAAAAAGACGGTTTGCCTGAATTGGCTCGCAAAATAATGAATGAACTAAAGTTTGATATGAATTGTGAATACGAAGACAAAGACTCTATTGGCAGACGTTATCGCCGACAAGATGCTATTGGAACTCCGTTCTGTATTACAGTTGACCATCAAAGTTTAGAAGATGATACTGTTACTATTAGGTACAGAGATAGCATGGAACAAGAAAGAATACCTATTAATAAAGTAGCTAGCCTTGTAAGAGAAAAAGTTGATATTAAAAACTTGTTGAAACAATTAGTTTAAAATTATTTAGCAAGATTTTTTAAAAATAATGAAAAATCCAAAACCAATAGTTTTGTATGTCTTACTTTTAATAAGTATGGCATTGTGGGGTACTTCATATGTTTGGGGAAAAATGGCTTTGGAGGATTATTCGGCTTTTACTGTAATATTTTTCAGATTATTAGTGTCTGTTATTGTTTTATTACCAGTTTTATTCTTGACTAAAAGATTTAAACTTCCTAACAAAAAGAATTTACACCTATTTATAATACTTGCATTTTTTGAACCATTTTTATATTTTATCGGCGAAACTAATGGCTTGAAATATGTTGATGCTTCAATGACATCAGCGATAATTGCTATTATCCCTTTGTTTACGCCTTTTGTGGCTTATTATTTCTTAAAAGAAAAAATACGTGCAGTAAATATATTAGGTATTCTAATTTCAATATTAGGAATAATATTTTTGGTTTTTGATAAACATATGAATTTGCAAGTACCTTTAAAAGGTTTGCTACTTCTTTCTTTAGCTGTTGTTGCAGCAAATGGCTATAGTGTAATAATAAAAAAAATGCCTTTAGACCATTCTGTATTAAATATTTTATTTTGGCAAAATCTTTTTGGGCTGATAATGTTTCTTCCAATTGTTGCGATATTTGATATTCAAGCAATAAAAGCTACAGGCTTTGTTTACGACAGTGCTATCGCAATTGTAAATTTAGGTATTTTTGCATCAACAATAGCTTTTTTATTTTTTATTTATGCTTTAAGATTTATGCCAATTACTAAAGCTAATGTTTTTAGTAATACAATTCCAATTTTTACTTTAATAATCGCTTGGCTTGTGATGGACGAACCACTTAGCATTAGAAAAATTATTGGAGTTTTTATTGTAATTGCTGGAGTTGTGGTGTCGCAGTTGAGGTATAAAAGTTCTTAGTTTTTAGTTTTTAGTTAAACTTTAAAAACTTTACGAACTTTATAAACTTTTAACTCACTTGTTGTGTTCGTTTAAATTTTCAAAAAAGTTAGAATCATATTGTCCAAACTTATCTTGAATAAAATTTAAAATTTCTAAAATTTCTTCGCTCGTTTGTGCGGTTAAAAGTTTTAATCTTGTTTCTTTAAAATCTGGAATAGCCTTGAAATAAAGCGCAAAATGCCTTCTCATTTCGTAAATTCCTTTTTTATCTTCTTTGTATTCAAGTGATTTTTGCAAATGTTCTTTTGCGTATTCTACTCTTTCTATAACTCCTGGACCAGGCAAATGCTTTCCTGTGTTTAAAAAGTGTTTTACTTCTGCAAAAATCCACGGTTTGCCAATAGCTGCACGACCAATCATAATTGCATCAACGCCGTATTTGTTAAATTTATCGTAAGCATTTTGAGCATCTGTTATATCGCCATTTCCAATTATAGGAATTTTAATATTTTGATTTTCTTTTACTTTTCCAATTAAAGTCCAGTCGGCTTCGCCTTTGTACATTTGTGTGCGAGTTCTCCCGTGTATTGTAAGAGCCTGAATGCCACAGTCTTGTAAAAGCAAAGCTACTTCTTCAACATTTAAAGAATCTGAATCCCAGCCTAAGCGAGTTTTTGCAGTTACAGGAAATTTTGAAGTTTTAACAACTAACTCTGTAATTTCTTTCATCAGTGGCAAATTTCTCATCATTCCAGAACCTGCTCCTCTGTTTGCAATTTTTTTTACAGGGCATCCGTAATTTATATCTAACAAATCTGGATTAGCATTTTCGTTTATCATTAAACTTGCTTGTTGCATTGCTTCTGGAATATGTCCGTAAATTTGAATTCCAACAGGTCTTTCGTAATCGAAAATATCAAGTTTTTTTACGCTTTTTTTGGCATCTCTAATTAAGCCATCTGATGAAATAAATTCGGTAAACATTAAATCTGCCCCAAATTTTTTGCACATATACCTAAACGAAGGGTCAGTAACGTCTTCCATTGGTGCAAGAAAAACAGGTTTATCGCAAAATTCGAGTTCGCCTATTTTGAGCATTGATTATTTTAAGATTTTATAGAGTTTGTTTAACTTCAATTTCGTCGAATGCTTCAACAATATCTCCAACTTTAATGTCGTTAAATTTATCAATATTTAATCCACATTCTAAGCCGGCAGTTACTTCTTTCGCATCATCTTTAAAGCGTTTTAAGCTACCTAATTCGCCAGTATAAATTACAATACCGTCTCTAATAAGTCTAACTTTTGATTTTCTATGGATTTTTCCGTCTGTAACCATACATCCTGCGACAGAACCAACTTTTGTAATTTTAAATACTTCGAGAACTTCGCAAGAGCCAGTAACTTTTTCTTTAATGGTTGGAGAAAGCATACCTTCCATAGCATCTTTAATTTCTTCAATGGCATCGTAAATTACAGAATACAATCTAATTTCTATTTCTTCTTCTTCGGCAAGTTTGCGTGCATGACTAGAAGGACGTACTTGGAAACCAACAATTATAGCATTAGAAGCTGTAGCAAGCATTACGTCAGATTCAGAAATTTGTCCTACTGCTTTATGTATAATATTAACAGCAAACGAGTCTGTAGAAAGTTTTATCAAAGAGTCCGAAAGTGCTTCAACTGAGCCGTCCACGTCACCTTTAATAATAAGATTTATTTCGTTGAAATTACCAAGAGCTAAGCGGCGACCGATTTCGTCGACTGTAATGTGTTTTTGAGTTCTAAGCCCTTGTTCGCGTTGAAGTTGTAATCTTTTGTTAGCAATATTTCTAGCTTCGTGGTCGCTTTCCATAACATGGAATTTATCACCAGCTTGCGGTGCCCCATTTAATCCAAGAACTAATACAGGTGTAGAAGGTCCAGCTTCTTCGACTCTGTTTCCTCTTTCGTTGTACATAGCTTTAACTCTTCCTGTTTGGCAACCAGCAAGTAGAATATCGCCAACTTTTAATGTTCCAGCTTGTACTAAAAGAGTTGTTACATAGCCTCGTCCTTTGTCTAAGCTAGCTTCTATTACTGTGCCTACAGCATTTTTATTAGGATTTGCTTTTAATTCAAGAAGTTCAGCTTCGAGAATTACTTTTTCTAATAATTCGTTAATATTTATTCCTGCTTTAGCAGAAATTTCTTGAGATTGGTATTTTCCGCCCCAGTCTTCAACTAAGTAATTCATATTAGCTAAAGCTTCTTTAATTTTTTCGGGGTTTGCAGTTGGTTTATCAATTTTGTTAATTGCAAAAACCATTGGAACTCCAGCAGCACTTGCGTGGTTGATTGCTTCAACAGTTTGAGGCATCACGCTATCGTCGGCAGCAATAATGATAATTGCAACGTCTGTAATTTGAGCACCACGAGCACGCATAGCTGTAAACGCTTCGTGTCCAGGTGTATCTAAGAAAGTGATATGTCTTCCGCTAGGAAGTTTTGCTGAATATGCACCAATATGTTGAGTGATACCACCAGCTTCGCCATCAATTATGTTTGTATTTCTAATTCTATCTAACAATTTTGTTTTACCGTGGTCAACGTGTCCCATTACTGTTACAATTGGTGGACGAGGAAGTAAATCTTCTTCAGCATCTTTTTCTTCTTCTTCTTCAATTTCACTAAGAACTTCAGCACTAACAAATTCAACTTCAAATCCGTACTCATCGGCAACTAAAGCCATAGTTTCAGCATCTAGTCTCTGGTTTATAGAAACAAATAAGCCTAAGCTCATGCAAGTTGCAATAAGCTTGTTTACAGGTACGTCCATCATTATCGACATTTCGTTTACCGAAACAAATTCAGTAACTTTCAAGATGTTTTTTTCGGCTTCTTGTTTTTCAAATTCTTCTTGACGTTTTTGTGAAACTAAATCACGTTTTTCGCGTCTGTATTTTGAAGTTCTAGATTTTTGTTTAGGTGTAGTTAAACGCGCTAAAGTTTCTTTTATTTGCTTTTGTACATCTTCTTGGTCAATAGATGGTTTAGCAGGTTTTAGATTCTTTTTGTTAGGTCTTCTTCTTCTTCCTTCAGAAGGTTTTGGATCGTCATGAATATTAACTTTAACTTTTTTAATTCTTTTGCGTTTAGACTTTCTTTCTTCTTTTTCTTTTTCTCTTGTTTTTTGTCTTTCTTCCTTTTCTTGTCTTCTTCTTTTTTCAGATTCTTCTTGACGAGTTAAAAAAGAATCTATATCAATTTTTCCAACAACACTAGGACCAGAAAGTTTTTCGATTTTTGTTTTAATAAATTCTGCTTGTTTAGCTTCTTCGCTTACTGTAAGAGCTTTAAATACTCTTGGTTTTTCGGCAGGTTTTTCTTTTTCAACTTTTTTCTTGGTCTCTGTTGTTTCAGGTTGTTTTTTGGTTTCAGGCGTTTTCTTTTCTTCAGTAGCTTTAGTTTTTTCTTTTTTAGCTTCAGCTTCTTTTTTCTTTTTAGCAGCTTCTTCTTTTAGTTTACGTTCTTCTTCTTTTTGTTTACGTTCTTCTTCTCTTTCGGCTTTAGTTTTTCTTTTTGGTCTAGTTTTTTGATTTATTTGGTCTAGATCTATAGTTCCTACAACTTTTGGACTGGTTGTGTTTGCTGTAGTTTCGCTATTTTCAATAGGTTTAACTTCGTGTTTAGCTCTTGCAGGTTTTGTTGTTTTTTCTTCTGCCGAGCTTTCTGTTTGAGTTGAGCTTTTTTCTTCACTTTCAGTAGTCGTTACTTGTTCGGCTTCGGCTATTGTGGCTTTCTCAACAGTTTCTAGTTCTTTTTCTTTTGCTAATTCACTGATTTTAGCTTGTTTATCACTAGAAAGATTCATTTCTTTTGTTTCGCGAGCTTGTTCAGTGTTTTTAATTGCTTTTTCTTTCAAAGTCTTAGACTCCTTAAATTCTTCTTCAAGAAGTTCAACACATTCAAAAGGTAATTTAGAGTTCGGTCCACCCTCTATTGTATAACCATTTTTAGCCAAAAACTCAATAATTGTGCTTGTTCCCACATTGAGTTCTCTGGCTAAAGTACTTAGTCTTACCGGTTTTTTGTCTGAAGTCATAAACTATATTTAATTACTAAAAATTTTTATTCAAATTCTGATTTTAAAATATTAAGCACTTCTATAACTGTCTCTTCTTCTAAATCAGTACGTTTCACAAGGTCTTCTACGCTTAGGTTTAAAACGCTTTTTGCGGTGTCGCAACCTATTGCTTTAAACTGGTCTATAATCCATTGTTCTATTTCATCACTAAATTCATCTAATGCGACGTCGTCTTCATCTTCGTCCATTTCTCTATAAACGTCTATAGTCATTCCAAGTAATTGGCTTGCAAGTTTAATATTTAATCCACCTTTACCAATTGCTAAAGATACTTGGTCTGGATTTAGGTAAACATCAACTTTATTTTCTTCGGGTTTAATTTTTATAGATGATATTTTTGCTGGACTTAAAGCTCTTTGTATGTATAGCTGAGTGTTGGTAGTATAATTTATTATGTCTATATTTTCGTTATGTAATTCTCTAACGATTCCGTGGATACGACTACCTTTCATTCCAACGCAAGCACCCACTGGGTCAACTCTTTCGTCGTAAGATTCTACCGCAACTTTTGCTCTTTCTCCAGGGATACGAACAATTTTCTTTATTGTAATAAGTCCGTCAAGAATTTCTGGAATTTCTAATTCAAATAATCTTTCAAGGAATACAGGTGATGTTCTAGAAAGTGTAATAAGTGGCGAACCTTTTTCAATTGAAACCGAAATCACAACGGCTCTAATAGTGTCTCCTTTTCTATATCTATCGTTTGGAATTTGTTCGGCTTTAGGTAAAATAAGTTCTATACCTTCGTCATCGAGGATTAAAATTTCTTTTTTCCAAATTTGATAAATTTCTCCTACAACAATTTCGTTGATTTTGTCTGTGTATTTTAAAAAGATGTTATTTTTTTCTCTTTCCGCAATTTTTGCTTTTAAATTTTGTCTTAGTGCCATAATAGCTCTTCGTCCAAAATCTTGAAGTTTTATTTCGTCAGAAAACTCTTCTCCAGCTTCATAATCTTCGTCAATTTTTTGTGCTTCGGATAGCGGAATTTGTGTGTTTTCATCTTCAAAATCTTCATTCTCAACTACTGTTCTAGTTCTCCAGATTTGAACATCTCCATTTGCGTCGTTCACAATAACATCAAATTTGCTTTCTTCTCCAAAAAGTTTTAGAAGCGTAGAAGTAAAAACATCTTTTAAAACACCTATCATTGTAGGACGGTCAATGTTTTTTAGTTCTTTAAATTCTGCAAAGTTTTCTATTAAATTATTCTGAAGATCCATAATTTTTATTTTAAAATATTATTTACTTAAATGAAATTACACTTTTTGTTGATTTTATATCTTTAAATTTAATTTTAGAAATTTCTGAAATTTGTTGCTTTTTGTTTGCCATTTTTGCAAAGTAGGAATAACTTATAATGATTTCGTCATCTCTTATAGTTGTTAATGTCCCAGTAATTTTTTCTCCAGTTTTTAAAATAACTTCTACTTCTTTATTTAGGCTTTTTTGGTATTGTTCTGGCACCTTAAAAGGATTTGTTAAGCCAGGCGAACTTACTTCAATAGAAAAATCTTCTTTATCTCTGTCTAAATTTTCTTCAATAAATCTACTTATCCTTCTACATTCTTCAATTTCTAGTCCATTAAAATCGTCTATAGTAACAAAAATATCGTTGTTGTTACTAATTTTAATTTCTACTAAAAACTGTGTCTCAGTTAGTGTAGATTTACAAAGATCTTCTATTTCTTTTTTGTCTATCATCAATAATTTTTAATAAAATAGGGGACTTAATGTGCCCCCTAATCTCATCGTTTAACTCAAAAAGCGTTGCAAAAATACTATATTATTTTTTAATTACCAAAAAAACATTGATTTGTTTTGACATATGTTTAAAATATTTTTTAATATTGTTTAGTTTTATATTTTTGTAAATGAAATTTTAATTAAAAAATTATGGATTTTTTGTTTATTACTTGGAATGTTGATCCAGTTATATTTTATCTTGGCAACAGAGGTATAAGATGGTACGGCTTATTGTTAGCTATAGGTTTTTTAGTTGGTTATTTGCTTCTATCAAGGCAGATGAAAAAAGAAGGAGTGCAGCAATTAGTTGTTGATAAACTTGCAATTTATGTTATTGTTGGAGTTGTTTTAGGATTGAGATTAGGTCATTGTTTGTTTTATAATCCTGGGTATTATTTAAGTAATCCTATAGAAATTTTATATGTTTGGGAAGGAGGTTTAGCTAGTCATGGTGGAGCTGCTGGAATTTTGTTAGCGGTGTGGCTATTCTCCCGAAAATTTAAAATTAATTATTTGAGTTTGCTTGACAGAGTTGTTTTAACAGTTCCTTTTGCAGGAGGAATGGTAAGACTTGGTAATTTAATGAATTCAGAAATAATAGGAGTGCAAACTTCTATGCCTTGGGGTTTTAAATTTTTGAGAAACACCGAAGACCTTATTCCTGCAATTAATGCTTCGGGAGGAAAGTGTGGTTTTGAAGATTTGGCTTGTTTGGCAGAGTTCTGGACTCCTCGACATCCCACTCAATTGTATGAGGCAATTTTTTATTTTATAATGTTTGTAGCTTTTTATTTTATTTATCAAAAATATATTCAAAAGTGGAAACCTGGAGTGTTTTTAGGTTGGTTTATTACAGTGTTGTTTGTTTTTAGATATTTTATTGAATTTACAAAAGTTGATCCTGTTGAATTTGATGGTTGGACAGATGCTATTAGAATGGGACAATTGTTGAGCATACCTTTTGTGCTGCTTGGATTATTCTTAATGGGACGAGGTTATGGTTGGTTTAAAAGAAAAGCTAAAGTTAAAAAAGAATAAATATTATTGATATGAGAGATTTTGAATTTTATAATCCTGTAAAAATAATTTTTGGAAAAAATAAGATTGCTAATATTGCTGAAGAGCTAAAGCTTTATAATAAAATCATGTTTACTTATGGTAAGGGCAGTATAAAAAGAAATGGAATTTACGAAAGGGTTGTTTCTGCTTTAGAGGGTAAAGATTTTATAGAATTTGGAGGAATAGAACCTAATCCTTCTTATGAAACACTGATGAAAGCCGTAAAATTAGGGAAAGAAAATGGAGTTGATTTTTTATTGGCTGTTGGTGGAGGCTCTGTAATTGATGGAACAAAATTTATTGCAGCAGCTATAAAATATTCAGGTGATGACCCATGGGATATGATTGCAAAGGGTGAAAAAGTATTAGATGCTGTGCCTTTGGGTAGTGTTTTAACAATACCTGCAACAGGCTCAGAAATGAATGGCGGTGCAGTTATTTCGAGAAAGTCGGTAGGAGATAAAATAAGTTTTAAATCTTATCTTTTAATGCCTAAATTCTCGGTTTTAGAACCAGAAGTTATGTACTCGCTACCTGATATTCAAATTGCAAATGGAATAGTTGATGCATTTGTGCATGTGATGGAGCAATATTTAACTTATCCAATGAATGCAGATTTGCAAGATGAATGGTCGGCTGCTTTGCTACGGGTAATTATAAAAAATGGACGTGCAGTTTTGCAAGATAGACAAGATTATGATGCAAACTCTAATTTAATGTGGGCTGCTGCAATGGGTTTGAATGGATTGCTTGCAAAAGGAGTGGTTGAGGATTGGAGCACTCATGTTATAGGTCACGAAATCACAGCTTTATATAATATAGACCATGCACAAACTTTAGCAATTGTTTTGCCCGGAGTTATGAGGACGCAAAAAGAGAAAAAGTTCGGAAAATTACTTCATTATGCGAAAAATGTTTGGGGTTTTAATTCAGAAAATGATGATGAAAATGTAGAAAAGGCAATTTTAAAGACAGAAGAGTTTTTTAATGAAGTTGGAATTAAAACAAAACTATCTGATTATAACATTCCACGCGAAGCTATTGATGCTATTTGCAAAAATTTAGAAAAAAAGAATTTTGTGAAATTGGGCGAAAATAGGGATATTAGTCCAGAAGTTGTTAAAGCTATTCTTGAGTTGAGATTTTAGTTTTTAGTGTTGAGTTTTTAGTGTTGAGTTTTTAGTTTTTAGTTTTTAGTTTTTAGTATGACAATTATTGGGAATTAAGAATTTTGGATTTAATTTAATTGAGGGTTAAAAGTTTGATTTGTAAAAAAGAACATTTGTAATAAATCGTATCAGCTTTTTTTAGGATTAGGCATTTATTTTAAATTTTTTTAACATTTTTCATTTTTTTTGTTGGTTTATTTGGTATAAATAATTATTTTTGACGGCTTAATTTTGCCCAGATGGTGGAATTGGTAGACACGCCAGCTTGAGGGGCTGGTGTCCGTATGGATGTGCAAGTTCGAATCTTGTTCTGGGCACTAAAAGTTTGATTTTATTCAAAAGTAGCTAAATTTTGATGAAAGATTAAAATTAAATTTTTTTATTTTTTTTAACTTTTTGTGTGTTAGGGTTTTAGCTGGCTTGAGAATAAAAGTAAAATAAAAAAGTGCTTTTAATTATAAAAAAAAGTGTTTTTTTTTTGTTTTATATAAACTTTTGTGTAATTTTACATATTGTTTGTATTGTTTAATAGTGTGTTGAATTAATACGATGAAATAATGAGAAGTTGGTGTTTATTTGTTAAGTTAAATTCTTGAATATGAATGAGTTTTTAGCTTGATTTTAGAGAAGTTAGTAGAAGTAAAAAATATTTAAATTTTTTTTTATGAAAAAAATTGTTGTTGTTATTTTCCTTTCTTTTTTGTTAAATGCTTTTTTATTTGGACAAGAAAAGAGTGGTGTATCAGAATTAAGATGGATTAATAAAGTAGAAACAGATGCTGAAAAGTTTTATGAAAATGGAACTCGTATCTGTTATTTGAGTATTTATGGTGAAATCCCAGAAACTTATGTGCAATCTATAGCTAACCAAGTGCTTGCAAACTCTGGTGTGC
>ENA-UOOK01001835-UOOK01001835.1-fermentation-metagenome-genome-assembly--contig:-NODE-1835-length-27423-cov-4.356109_pt1 | contig 27423 bp, 21 predicted proteins | sample MGYA00245777_ERZ724023 | MGnify/ENA primary metagenome ERZ724023 (study PRJEB28704, sample SAMN03018312) | fermentation metagenome | biome: anthropogenic terrestrial biome; feature: soil; material... | reverse complement strand
CCAAAACGATTTTCTCCTTTTCCCTGTAATCATTCCAGGGAATGCGTTCCCAGTCGATATCCAGCTTCATGCCCATATGGTCTTCCATTCTCTTCTGCCATTCTTTCTGCACCAATGTGTCTTTGGGACTGAGTCCAAAGTCAGGAACAGATGCCGAAAACTTGAATACATCTGATTGCTTTTCCCCCTTGCTTTCCTCTGCTTTTTTGGTTCCACTGGTTTGGCTCTTCTGCTCCGTACTGCCGCATCCTGTTAAAACCATCATGGTAAAGGCAAGGTAAAGAGCCAGCAACAAGGACATTTTTTTCTTCATTTCTAATTTTCTCTCCTTTTTTCTATATTAATGTCGTTTGGTGATCAACCTTTCAGAGAGCCAACAAGAACACCCTTTGCAAAATGCTTTTGAATGAAAGGATAAATACATAATATCGGAATAATTGTCACGATAATCGTAGCCATTTGTATGTTCTTTGAGTGTACCTGCTTCTGGGCGATCCGCATGGCAGCCAAATCACTGGTTTCACTTGCACTGGAGACAAAAAGGATCCTTCTCAGAACCATTTGTACCGGATACATACTGTCCTTGTTTAAATACATTAAGGCTGGAAACCATGCATTCCAGTGACCAACTATGGTAAAGAGCCCAAAAGTAGCCAGCAATGCTTTGGACAAAGGTAATATGATTTTAAACAGAATAACGATATCATTGGCACCATCCAGATAAGCAGATTCCCGCAGTTCACCCGAGATGCCCTGAAAGAAACTTCGGAAGACGATCACATTATAGGCACTGATGCAGCCGGGAAGTACCATTACCCAGATGGTATTAATCAATTTCAGCTTTTTGATCAAAAGATAGGTAGGGATCATACCGCCACTGAAAAACATGGTAATGGTCAGAAATATCGTGACAAACTTTCTCCCCACAAAATCCCTTATCGACAGGGGATAAGCCATCAGGGAGGTAAAAACCAAAGTAAGAAGAGTCCCCAGGCCGGCATAAATAATTGTGTTCCTATAACCGGTCCATAGTTGTGATGAGCCAAGAATTATTTTATATCCTTCCACGTTGACCCCCTGCGGATACCAACTTACCCTTCCCCGCGTGATTAATTTGGGGTCGCTCAGGGATAAAGACAGCACATGTAAAAAGGGATACAGCATGGCAATGGATAAAAGAATCATAAAAAAGTAATTCAGCACATCAAACACCGTAGAGCCTGCACTCCGCTTATATCTCATTGGTCCTCTCCCCTACCATAAACTATTTTCCGACACTTTCCTGCTGATCAGGTTTGCCGAATATACGAAAACAAAGGATATTGCCGATATAAACAGTCCGATTGCCGTGGTATATTCAAACCTGGCACCCTGTATCCCTTCACGGTATACATAGGTACTGATGACATCCGCAACTTCCATCACATTGGTATTGTACATAAGTAATATTTTCTGAAATCCAACTCCCAGGATACCGCCAAGATTGAGAATAAGCAGAATCGTAGTGGTGGGTTTGATGGCCGGCCATGTGATATGAATCATCTTTTGCCACCTATTTGCACCATCTATATCAGCAACATCATATAATGTTGGACTTACTCCTGATAAAGCAGCCAGATAGATAATACTTCCCCAACCCAACCCCTGCCATATCCCGGATCCCACATACAACGTTCTGAAATACTCTTTTTTGGCCATCAATGGAATACGATCCAGCCCGAAGGTTGCCCGGATGTCATTAAATATGCCATCCACCGAAGAAAACTCCACTATCATTCCCACAATAACAACAGTGGATATAAAATGCGGCGCATAAGAAACGGTTTGAAAGGTGCGCTTTATTTTTTCACTTTTTATTTCATTCACCATAAGCGCCAATAAAATAGGAGCAGGGAACCCGACAATCAGACTGAGCAAACTGATTGTAACGGTATTTTTTAGAATAATGGGGAACCAGTAAGAGCTGAACAGGCGGGTAAAGTTGATAAACCCCACCCAATCGCTGCCCAGGATACCTTTTCTCATACTGTAATCTTTAAAGGCGATAATCACGCCGTACATAGGTTTATAGGCAAAAATAATGAGATATATTAATGCTGGCAATACCATGACATATAATTGCCAATGCTCGAGTAGCTGTTTATATAATTTGTTTTTTCGTTGTATGTCTGATTGATTTTTACAAGATATCACTGCCGGTTTCATTCTATAGCCTCCTTGAATTGAACCTAATAATCTACTCATTTAATGAGTTTATGCTATCATAGTCTGCCGATTCTGCATAGAAGGTTAAAATTACTTTGTTTTGTCCTGTATTTTTGGTCATTCATTACTTTTATCACAAGAATAAACCAGAAAGAACACTCAATTCATCTGGATATAATGCTCCCAAAAGCAAGAAACAGTAATTTTCCCCATAAATAAATACGGTATTATGGGGGAAATTTCGTTTAATAAACTAAAAACGGAACGTTATTTTCGACCATAAATTATTAACTATAATTAGATAATTTGCTAAAAATCACATAATGATGAGACAACAGATACATCAAAAAGCTTTCAATCGTAGCTTTATTCTGCGATTGAAAGCTTTTTGATGTATTTTAGAAACGTTAATATAGGTACAGATGATATCAATAGTGACAGTCTGGGAGATTCGGGAGGAAAGAGCAACGATGCGGTACTGTGTTTCCTTGGATGCCGTAAAAAGCTGCACGTCCGCTTCTCCAGAAAGGGGGAGGGCTGCCGATATGGTCAGCGAAATGATTATGGAACCGTTTTTGCCCAGCATGTCTATGCGAAAAAGGTTGTCATAAACCGGAACGGTTATCGAAAATAAAATATTTTGAAAAAGTATACAGGAGAAGAACTTTTTCCTGTTCTTCTCCTGCGCAAGCTTTAAAAATAGGTAAACCAGCTTATTCTTTTGCGGAATGTTTTTTATTAAGTATTACAAAAAATATGCAGTTCATGATAATTGTCAACATTACCGGCAATGCTGATCTACTGTCTCCTGTGTCAGGAATCTGTTCTGTCTGACCGCCGGAATTATCAGAGGGGACGCCGGATGGGGAGGATACAGAAGAAGTGAAGGATATTGCATAGGTTGAAAAATGTGTTGTTTCAAAAGTTACTGTCTTATTATCCTTATTATATTCTGCATCTTCCACTTTTTGCAGTGTTCCGTCAGAGCCAATATACCATACGGTTATCCCGTCGGCAGATTCCCCTTTTTTTAGAGTATATGGAATGGTAACCGAGGCCTTTCCTCCATTAAAACTGCTGATACCGGCAGTACCTGCAAAAATTGAAAACTCATACACCTCGGCATCTCCAATGGTATCCATAACGCTTTGCGATAAAGAAGACGCATCAATTTTTCCTGCAACAATCCTTATGCTGTCCTCTGCTGTCTGTTCTGATAGTCCTCTTAATGCGTCTGTATCAAAAAGAATGCTCGCAACTCCTGATGAAACTACCAGCCCGGATACATCGCTTTTGACAATTTTATTCAGAGAAGCTACAGGAATAGTAGCCTGAGCCTGTCTCGTCTGCTCGGTAGACTCTATCTGAATTTCGACTACTGCCTTTGTACCGCTTTTTTTCGCAGCAGCGGAAGCCTGTGCAACGGCTTCGCTGATGTCAGTCTTGCTGACGATAACTTTATTGAATGTGTCAGAACCATAATTTTCCGGTTTTACCGTGCAGGTTGTTTTATCACCTTCTGTCACGGGAACTATTTTGTTTTTATCTTCATCGCCGGCAGATTCGCTGTCATCATCGTTCGATTCTTCCGGGATATCGGGACCTTCATCTTCTTCAAAAACGACGGGATATCCCTGTAAAAATTGATAAATCGCATCATAGATATAGCGTGCACCGCCTACATTATTACTGGCATTATACAAATCCTGTGTCCCCGTATACCAGCTGATAAGAGAATGATTCTGGTAACCCAGATCATCATCGGCACCCTGCGTCAGATATTCCTTAAACTTGGTAAGGCGCTGGTTTTCATCGTCAACCAAGCTGCCCAGTTCCATTTCGATGCCCAGACCGTATTTTTTAGCCAGTGCTGCGCAGTCTGCAATCCTGGTAACGCTTGCATCATTATAAAAAGCATAATTGGGCTGCATAATGGCATAGTCAAAACCAAAGGAACTCCATTTGCTGAAGCCTTCCGCCTGATAATAAGGAATCCAGTAAATTTTCATGCTGTTATCGTGCACGGCTCGGGTAATTCCCTGAATGGTCTGCGCCGCAATGGTATCGTCAGAAAGCCGGATTACCTCGTCGAAATAGTAAAAACCATCCAAAGTTATATTCTGATAGCTTTTTTCCTCAAACCGGGAAATTACCTCGTTAATATACCAACTTACAGCGGCCAGACGGTTGGCCAAAGCGGCTTCCTCGCTTCCCGCGCCTTCCACGGTGAAGTCAAGGCTATCCCCTTCTCCGTCAACGAGCTGTCCCCAGTCTGACTGCACATGAACCGGAGGCATAATCTGGATTTTAACACCTACGGCGTAATCCGGATCATTCAGCGTTTCCCTGGCATCAGCAACCGCAGCGTCCAAAGCACCCAGATTATAGGAATTGTCCGTTGCATCGCTGTAATCGAAAATATGATCCAGATAAGATTCCCAGCCGGCCTTGTCAGTATACTGGGAAGCGCTGTTTACATCGTTGTGGTAAACAGTATACCGCCCCTGATCGTCATAGCCGTGATTAAGGAAGGTGATGGAGTTAAACAGCCAGTCTGTGGGAGTTCCCTCTTCATCCACATAGGCAATCGTATGCAGCAGCTCTGTTTCTGTTTTGACCGAGGTTTTCAGTTCCGAACCGGACTTGTACCAGCCTGCGTAGGCCAGCTCCTCGTTTTTTATCCCCCCGGATAATTCTTCAGTGGCATAAGCGTTCACCACCAGCTCCGGCAGGTAGGGAGTCGTGGGAAGCGGATCTGCTTCGGCAGATTCTTCAATGGTACCCACAATTTCGATCTCATCGGTAAACAGCCAGACGTTTACATCAAAACAGATTTTAACATACCGGATATTGTAGTTAAGCCCCGTAAGCTCATAGTAGGAATGGGCCATGGGCGTATCGCCGGTGCAGGCGGTTTCTTCTGCAACAGTGTCGGCGCTCAGCACTTTCCCCGCCAGATAATAATTTTCCCCGTCTTCCGATATGTAGTAGCTTACGCTGACCGGCGCAGAAATTCCATAAGCGGAACAGGCGCCAAAGCTCATAGACAAGGAAGTAACGTTGGAAATTTGTCCAAGGTCAAGATCCAGCTCGCGGTTCATATTGCGGTAAAACTGAACATACTTGCTTCGGGTGCCGGAAAGCTCATTCCATTTTCCGTTAACCCAGTTCTCTTCAAATTCCGCTCCGGAATCAGCGAGCTTCACGCCATCGGTAAGGCGGTTGACGCTTTCCTGCTCCACCTCAGCAATAGTGTAGACAGAACCTCCTTCGTGGGTAACTCCCTGCGGATCATTGTCTGTTCCTCCGCCTCCAATGGTTAACGCTACGGTTTTTCCCAGCGCCAGATTCGTTTCATCCAACGCCTGCGCCACAAAGTTTGAACCGAGAATCCCCGACAGCAGCACACCGGCGATCACGACGCTCAGCGCTCTTTGGAGTGATTTTCCTTTTTTCATGATTGGTCCCCTCTTTCATATAAATTATTTTCATAGACAACCGTCTACTTTGGACATAATCAGAGAAGCAAAATATATATTTACCCAAAAAATCAATAAATTTACATTTGATAAAACAACAACTCTACGCATACTCAATCCCGGAAATCTTTAAGATGCTTCGATTTGCTTTATAAGGATACCCGCCATCACCACATGCTATAAAACAAGGCCACAGGAAAAGATCAAGCCGCCTTGCTCCAATTTGTACCAAAATGTTATAAATAATTCTCTTTATCCTTCTTTTCCCTTTTCGGCTTTACTAAGCAAATCGCGCAAAGCCTCTGCGCTTTCCGCGGTGGCTTCGAACCCGCCCGCAGAAAAACCGCCTCCCTGGGGAAGCCGCATCTGCTCTTCCGTTAAACGGGCGTTTTTGCGGTAATGGGTTTCCAGCGAAAACCAGCCGTCATATCCGTCTTGTATCAGGCGGCGTAAAAGCGCCGGATAATTTACCAGACCAGTTCCGATTTTAACGCATTCGGGCTGGCCGTTTCTATATACCGCATCTTTTATGTGAACATGCACCAGATAATTCTTTACCGCCTCATATCCGTCAGGATATGGTGTTTCCTTTAACGGGTCATAGAGATCGTTGCCCGGATCGAAAATGGCCCCGGCGTTCGGATGACTCAGCAGCTTGAGCAGAGCGGCAAGAGAAGCATGATTGGTGGTGTTGACGCTGGGATCCGCCTCAAGGGCAAGAATTTTGCCGCGTTTTTTCACCATTTCCAAGGGAGCGGCAAAAAACGGTGCCAGCTCCGACGCGGGGCAGACGCCCTGCCGGGCCGCAAAGAAAGCAAACCCGCGGATAATCCTGCAGTTTAATACATCGGCGGCATCGCAAAGCCGCACCAGCTTTTCCATCTCCTGATTTAGGACAGCAGAGTCCTGATTGTCACATTTATAAAAGCTGCCCGCCAGGCTGCACACCTGCAGACCATTTTCATCCAGCTTTTCCTTCCATAAGCGAAGGGTACCGTATGGAATCCGGTCAATAGGCCGATCGTTTACGCTGCGCAACTCCAACCCGGAAAAGCCGTGGCGTTTTGCAAAATCAATAGATTCCTCAAAGCTTTGTGTTGCTTCATCCGTAATAAATGAAAGCTTCATAATACTCTCCTTTCCGGTATCAAAATCGAACCGGCTTTCCTGTTTTTGTGGATTGGTAGATCGATGTAATGACCCGTACAGCCAAGTCTGCTTCCTGCGGGGGAATCATCGGCTCTCGATCCTCTCGTACCGCGTCTGCAATATCCTCCAGAAGCCGGATATGCCCGGAAATACCGATGTTAAACGGATTTTTGGCGCCACCAACCGCTTCACCGGTATCCGGCCGGGGAGGCTGGTTCTGAGGATCAAGAAAATCCCATGTTACGATGCTTTCGTCATTAAATACGACGCTGCCCTTTTCACCATGAACCGCAAAGGTAGTGGAAAAACCGGGGTACGCCGTTGTGGCGCCGGTAATCGTGCAAAGCGCGCCGCTTTTCAATTGAAGGACCGCCGCAGCGGTGTCTTCTACCGCAATACTGCGGCAGAGTGTTTCCGCGCGTCCGTACAGCGTGTCAATAGGTTCTCCCAGCATCCACAGGATCAGGTCGACGCCGTGTACGCCCTGATTCATCAGCGCGCCGCCTCCGTCCTGTTCCCAGGTGCCCCGCCAGCCTGCGCTGTTGTAGTAGGCCTGATCGCGGTAATACTTGAGCTGTGCCTCTGCAAGACATATCCTGCCAAACAACCCTTCCTGAACGGCGCGGTGAACCGCAATAGCGGCAGGCATCAGACGGCGCTGAAAGATGCACTGCATTTTCACGCCTGCCGCTTCAACTGCCGATATAACCTCCTGGATGCGTTCCGGAGTGATCTCCATGGGCTTTTCGCATACAATGTGTTTGCCGGCCCTGGCCATGGCGATACAAATCTCGCCATGAGAACCGCTGGGCACGCAAACGCACACAATGTCGACTGCCGGGTCTCTGGCTACTTCTTTATAATCATAATAAACTACTCCCGCCCCATGCTTTTTAGCAAAAGCATCTGCCTTTTCCGGAATAATATCGCAGACCGCATACAGCGTACTGTTCTGTATTTGTTTCAGTGCCGTGGCGTGGGTAAGGGCAATAACGCCGCAACCTACAATTGCAAAATTCATATGGCAGCTCCTCTTTCAGCATATATTGATCATCCATATCACGCTTTTAACAGAATATATTTAAATTATACAACAGAAGCAAATCGTGTACTTGGAAAATCGTCCAAAGGACTTTGTATTTTATTCAAACATTTTTTTGCCTTGCCTTTTAACTCCAAAAGTCACATGATAAAAACGGCCCGGCCAGTCACACAGGATCCGGCCGGGATAATAATCCGGTTTACAAATAATTGAAATATCGGCTTTTTGCATTCCGCATACGGTATTCAATAGGAGTACAGTTTTCTTTTGACCGGAAATAACGGCTGAAATAATGAATGCTCTGAAAACCAATCAATTCCGCAATCTCTCCGACGCTGGTGTCGGTGTTCACAAGCAGCTCCTTTGCTTTTTGCATCCTGATCCGGTTGACATACCGGATAGGGGTTGTTCCATACAGCTCCTTGAAAATACTGATCAGCATGGTTTTGTTTACTTTTGCAGTAACCGACAGATCATCCAGACTGATAATATTGGAATAATTAAAATGGATATACTGCATCAGCTGATCAATATCCACCCCCTTGTATTGCTTGACCGGGGCCGGTTCCGGAAACGTTTCAGGCTGCATGCCGCCGCTCTTTTTTTCCCGAATCAGCCACACCAGCATTTCGTGCAGATATTCGCTGACAAGAGGATAGTAATACGGACGCTGAGCTGCACTTTCTTCAATAATTTTATTGAAGAAGTGCTGAAATCTGGGAAAAAATTCAGCGTCAAAATGTCCGTCTATCGTGATAAGGTCTTCAAACAATTCAGGATTTGAAATGGAAAACTTAAGGTCCAAAATTTTCAGCGGTTCAAAATTTTCAGCGCAAATGATCGAGTGCATTTTTTGAGGAACAATCAGATATCCCTGCTGAGAGGAAATATCATAGTGTTCATCATCAATACGAATCATTCCCTTTCCGCCTTCAAACCCAATCATTTGAAAAAAAATATGGCTGTGAAGTTCGGTTTCCCAGTTTTGATGGTATTTTCCGCTCCACAGTAAGCTGCACTCCGCCATCCCGTATTTCCTCCATTCTGCACTTTTGGCATTATTATATTCTTCTGTTCCCCTCAAGTCAAAGAAAGTTTTGTTTTTGATTCCGCTGAAAAATAGGCAAAAAAAATAAAATATTCTCTAAAGACATCAACGGGCGTAAAAAGTACAATAAAGAAAATCTCATCCAGCTTCAGGATTAAGGAATAGGACTGATTTGATATGAAAATCGCAATACTAATGAGTGCATCTCTACGGCCTTCTCTTATAAGCGACCAGGTTATAAAAAAGCTTGAAGCATTAGGAGAAGTGTCCATGAATCCTTCCGACAAAACCGACAAGGATACGATTAAAAAAGTGGTGCAGGATGCGGATATCGCTGTTACCTCATGGGGAATCCCATGCCTTGACCGGGAAATTCTCGACTGTGCACCGAAGCTTACAATGGTTGCCCATGCGGCGGGCAGCGTCAAGGGGCTGGTCAGCGAAGAACTGTATGCCCGTGGGATTAAGGTAATCAGCAGCGCCCGTATCCTCAGCTGCGGAGTCTCGGAAACGGTGCTTGGGCTGACAATTGCAGCCTGCAAAAATGTATTTGCTTTCAACCGGGATATTCATGGCGGCGGATGGGTAACGGATTACAGCGTTGTCCGGGAATTATACGGTATTACCATCGGCGTCGTGGGATGCGGATTCGCCGGCTCCCACTATATTGAACTGCTGCAGCCGTTCGGCGTCAGGGTACTTGCCTTTGACCCACTGGTTCCGGCGGAAAAAATCGCTGGCATGGGCGCCGTCAAAACAGATCTTAACACGCTTTTAAGGGAAAGCGACGTGGTTTCCCTGCATGCGCCCAATCTGGAGTCTACCCGGCACATGATCAATAAAGAGGCCCTGGCTTTTATGAAGAATAACGCCATTCTTATCAATACGGCAAGAGGCGCCTTAATCGATGAAAAAGCGCTGGCTGATGCTATGAAAGCCGGCAAGCTGCAATATGCCTGCCTGGATGTCACCGATCCCGAACCGCCTGCGGCTGACAGTGAGCTGCGAAAGATTCCCAACTGCATTCTGACCCCTCACATCGCCGGCTGCGCAAACAATGGCAAGCTGCGCATTGGCGAGCACGTGCTGGAGGAAATCCGGCGCTTTCTTGCAGGAAAATCTCTGATTTCGGAAGTAACTCCCGAAATGCTTTCTACCATCGCGTAGAAAAAACATACTCAGGAAAGGGGCATGCACAGAATGCAGATAAAAAAGTGCGAACTGGGTTTTGAGCGCGAGGCTTTGCAAAAACCATTTGGATTCAAGGGCGGCTCTCTCAGTGAGCTTTGGCAGACAGTATGCCGCATCACGCTGGACAGCCGTGTTTGGGGAATGGGGACCGGCGTACAAAGCGTGCTCTGGTCGGACACCGTTACCTTTCATACCCATACGCAGGCGGGAGGAAACGCGCTGATGCTGGCGGTAACGGAGTACGCGCTGCAGCAACTGGCAGGGATAGATTTTTCTTCTCCGCCGGAAATGATCCATTCGATCGCGGACAGCGTTCATTCCTACGCCCGCCGTATAACCGGCCGGGAATGTCTGCCCCGCACCTTTACATTGAACGCGCTGGTCTGCGTCGACTTTGCTCTGTGGCAGATATGGGCCAGGCAAAACGGACAAGACAGTTTTGACGCGATCACCCGGAATTTTTGCCCGGCACTCCGGGAAAAACAGTCCTCTCTCGGTGCTGTCCCTTTGATTTCCTACACAACAGGAGAAGAGGAAATAAAAGCTCTGCTGGAAAACGGCGCTTTCGTATTAAAAATTAAAATCGGTTCCGATCCTGATGGAAATAACGACCCTGATGCCATGCTGCAATGGGATGCAGCGCGTCTCCGGAAAATCCACGGCATGGCAAAACAGTATGCCACTCCTTACACCGACTGCGGTCATCCCGTCTATTATCTCGATGCCAACGGGCGCTACGACACGTTCGGAAGGCTACTGCGTTTTCTGGACCAGGCGGATTCCTGCGGGGCTTTGGACAGAATTCTTCTTTTGGAGGAGCCTTTTCCGGAGCAGAACCTGCAGGACATACGCTCTCTCCCTGTTCACGTGGCGGGAGATGAAAGCGCCCACTGTGCCGCCGACGCTGTACGGCTGATTGAACAATACGGCTATGGCGCCATTGCCCTGAAGCCCATTGCCAAAACATTAAGCGAGACTCTTGCGATTTTTTCCGAAGCGAAAAAGCGGGGTGTCCCCTGCTTCTGTGCCGACCTGACCGTTCCGCCGCTGCTCTTGGACTGGAACATGAATGTCGCTGCCCGCCTTGCTCCTTTACCGGGCCTTAAAATCGGGATAATCGAAAGCAACGGTCCGCAAAACTACAGCAGGTGGGAACAGCTCCTGAAGATGCATCCTGTTCCCGACGCAGAGTGGTTAAGGCCTGAGCAGGGAAAATTCATGCTTTCTCCGCAGTTTTACAGCCGCTGCGCACCCTTTTCTCCCGCTCCCTGCTATGAGCGGTTATTATGACAGCCGCCTTTCAAAAGCTGAAAAAATACATATTGGGAGGAGATACACTGGAATGAGGTTAACCGTAAATTTTGCTGTTATTGGCTGCGGCATGATTTCCCGTTTTCATGCGGACGCGATCCGTGCCATCGACGACGCACTGTTATGCGGCGTGTACGATGCGGTCCCTGGGCAGGCCCAAAAAACAGCCGCCGAATACGGCGTGTACTGTTATGCTTCCTATGAAGAGGTTTTGGCAGATTCTTTAGTAGACGCCGTATGTATTTGTACTCCCAGCCATCTGCACGCGCCGCTGGCCCGGCAGGCACTTAGCGCCGGAAAGCATGTCCTGGTTGAAAAACCTCTTTCGCTCCGGCTGGAGGATTGTGATGAAATCATTTCCCTGGCGGAACGATTTGGTCTGCAGGCAGGCGTTGTCTCCCAGCTTCGGTTTTCTCCCGCCATAAAAAAGGTAAAATACGCCGCGGACTCCGGCCTGTTGGGGCGCCTGACCCGGGGAGATCTTTATATGAAATACTATCGCTCACAGGAATACTATGATACGGGAAAATGGAAGGGCACGCTTTCCATGGATGGCGGCGGAGCGCTGATGAATCAGGGGATTCACGGCGTGGATCTTCTGCGCTATCTGATGGGTCCGGCCAAAAGCATTTATGCACTGAGCGGAACGTTGGCCCGTGATATTGAAGTGGAAGATACCCTGTCTGCCGTTGTGGCTTTTCAAAGCGGGGCGCTGGGAGTAATAGAAGCATCCACCGCCGATTACCCCGGAATGCCGCGCCGTATTGAAATCAACGGAGAGTTTGGAAGGATTGTTTTAGAGGAAGACCGCATTGCCTGCTGGGAAATAGAAGGAGAACCCGAATTTTGCAGTCATGAGAATGACGGAATTGCCTTTTCTCACCGGCAGGCTGATGCCCTGAATCCGTCAGGGCACATAGAACAGTATAAAAATTTTATCAGCGCCATAAGAGGAGATACAGAATTGCTGACAAGCGCAAGAGAGGGCCGCGGCGCTTTAGAATGGGTGCTCGCCGCTTATTGCTCCGCCAAGGCTCATCAACCGGTTTTTCTGCCAATCTAATCCAAGCACCTGAAGTTGTGAACGATTGTGCAAATTCAACTATCCAAGTCGGAATATATCGTATAAAATTTTGTGCAAATGCCTAAGGTATAAGCATGGTTCCTGTGCCATTTATGCCAGTAAAACAGGGATATTGCCTGAATTTTGTACAAATAAACTATATTTCAGTTCCCCTATAAATTAACCGAACAATTTTACAAGACAAAAAAAATGCTCAATGCTATAATTTTATTATAACTTTCTTGTCATATTTTCCAAAATTTTTATTGGATAGTCAAGGCTGCACAGCCTTGCTAAATATAGGATCAGTATAATAATAGGAGGTTTTCAGATGAAAAAATTACTTGCATTGGCCCTTACGTGTTTGATGTCTGTTTCCATCTTATCTGCCTGTGGCAATGATTCGTCGGGTTCATCGTCTTCAAAATCCGGCAGTTCTTCGCAGGTATCAAAAGACCCCGTAACCATTACCGTATGGCATATGTGGGGAGAGGATGAGGAACCTACTACAAACCATCAGCGGTTTTTAAAATGGGCGGAAGAATTTAACTCAACCAATACGGATAATATTACCGTAGAAGTATCCGGCGCAAAAACCGCAGACGTTATTATGACCACAATTGCCGCCGGTTCAACTCCGGACATCTTTCAGAATTACTGGAACAACGCTCCTACCTGGGCCGATAACGGCGCTTTATATGACCTGACCGATTTTGTGAACAACGACACAGAATGGAACAAAGACGACATTATGCCTGCCGCCTGGAAGCTCTGTACCTATAATGATAAAATTTATTCCATTCCCAGCACCTTCAGCTCCACCTATATTTTTTACCGGAAAGATCTTTTGGCGGAAGCCGGATGGGATGCTTTCCCCACAACTTTAGAAGAACTGGCGCAGTGCATTAAGGATACGACGAAGGTCGAATCCGACGGTACAATAACCCAGATGGGCATGATCCCGGATTATCCGTGGCTTGATAATGTGCTTTGGCCGGCTGCCTTTGGCGCAGAATGGGTGGATGGCGATCAGGTGAATTTCAATAACACTGAAATGCTGGCAGCCTATCAGTTCCAGAAAGATATTTATGACGAGTATGGCTACACCGAAGTAAAACGTTTCCAGGATTCTTTAGGCGCCCGGGCCACTACGGAAGATCCTCTGTTTACCGGAAAGCTGGCTATGCGCTGGCAGGCTGACAGTGCTTTGGCCAGCATGGAGGAAGCCGGAGAAGGGGCTGACTGGGATATCGTTGAATTTCCTAAGGCTGACAACGGAAAATCCAATCAAATGCTGACCTGCGGCGTATGGGAAATGAATGCCAAAACAAAAAATCCCGACGCTGCTTGGAAAGTGCTTGCTTCTTTGACAAGTTCTGAAACCATGAAAGTTTTAGCTGAAGGAGATTATAACAACGGCTCTTTCTGGGCCAGAAAGAGCGCCCTGGAATACGTTGCCAATGACCTTGACGTCAGCGATAAGGTAAAGCAGGTTGCTAATCTTCTGCTTAACGGTAACTTTATCTCTTTCCCTGTATCAGGTTATATTTCTGAATATCTTAACATCATTAACGGTGAAATGTCTCTGGCTTTAAGCGGAGATACTACAGTTGAGGCCGCCGCGCAGAAAGTACAGGATCAGGTTTCCGAACTGGCAAAATAGGTTCTTAGTAATTTATTTCAAATTCATATGTAAAAATGGCGACAGAGCATTCGGTGAAAACAGGATATATCCTGTTTTCACCGGCTGTTTCGTCACGGTATACCGGTATATTCCGTTTGGTCGGTATTTTTTCCTATATTCATCTTAAAAAATGATTATAGGAAAAAATATCGGCAAAAACAATGAGGGAGGAATTCGTTTGAACTTGACCGCACGAGAAAAAAGCAAGAAAGGCAAACAGAAAATGTCCAGAATGGAAAAGCGGTTTTTCCGTATTGGACTGCTGTTTGTATCTCCATGGATTATCGGGTTCCTTTGCTTTCAGATTTTCCCCATTTGCTCCGCGCTGTACTACAGCTTTACAGATTACAATGTTTTTCAGCCAGCAAAATGGGTAGGGCTAAAAAATTATATACAGCTGTTTAAAAACGATCTGTTTTACAAATCTCTGCAGAACACCCTGTATGTTACCGTAATAGGACTGCCTCTTGGTCTGGTTGTTTCCCTGAGCCTTGCCACTTTACTGAACCAGCAGGCCAAGGGGCTTCGCGTGTTTCGCACTCTGTTTTACCTTCCTACCGTTGTACCTGTTGTCGCCAGCGCAATGCTGTTTTTATGGGTTCTCAATCCGGAATACGGTCTTTTAAACAACCTGCTCAGTCTGCTGGGCATTAAGGGGCCTTCCTGGCTGAGCGATCCCAATTATACAAAGCTTTCGCTGCTGATTATGGATGTCTGGCGCTGCGGACAAACTATGATTATTTTCCTGTCTGCGCTAAAAGCGGTTCCCCCCTCCTTGTACGAGGCAGCACAGTTGGACGGCGCAGGGCCGGTCAAACGCTTTTTCAAGATTACGCTTCCTTATATTTCCCCTACCATTCAATTTAATATGATTATGGGCCTTATTGGATATTTTCAGTATTTTACACAGGCCTTTGTATTTGCCAGCGTTTCTCAGCAGCAGCAAACCATTACCGGCGGTCCGAAAAATTCTCTGCTGTTCTACTCACTATATTTGTATCAGCAGGGCTTCAGTTATCTTAAAATGGGCTATGCATCAGCCATGGCGATCATTCTCTTTGTCATTGTCATGATCGTTTCCTTTTTTGCGCTGCGCATTTCGGAAAAACGCGTTAATTATGATGTGGAATAAGAGGGAGGATATCATGGAAGACACTGGAAAATCCGAATTCATTTCTCCAAAACTGCGTAAAGGCATCCAAAAGTTTTTTGTTTATTTCCTGTTGGCGCTTTTCTCTTTTTTGTTTTTTGTTCCTTTTTACTGGATGGTAACAACCGCTATAAAAGATCCCAATAAAATTTTTGCCAGCACGCCTCAATGGATTCCAAATCCCGCGCACTGGGAAAACTTTTCAGAAATTTTCCGCCGGATGCCTTTGTTTACTTATATAAAAAACACTCTGGTGGTTGCCGTTCTTCCTGTAATCGGACAAATGCTTGCTGCGCCGATGATCGCTTATTCCCTGACAAAAATCCCCTGGAAGGGCAGTAAATATATTTTCCCGTTGATACTGGCCACCATGATGGTTCCCTGGCAGGTCACCCAGGTACCTTTGTACAGCACGTGGAGCAAGCTGGGTCTGATCAATACATTTGTCCCGCTGTGTCTTCCTGCTTTCTTCGGAGCTCCTTATTACATTTACCTGATGCGCCAGTTTGTGAAGGGATTGCCCGATAGTGTAATCGAAGCCGCCCGTATCGACGGAGCCGGCGAGTTCCGTATATTATACACCTTGGTTTATCCCATGTGTAAGCCGGTTATCACAACGATTATGGTTTTGGTCTTTATATCCGGCTGGAACGATCTTAACGGTCCGCTGCTCTATTTACAGGACAGTGCAAAATACACCTTATCCATTGGACTGCAAATGTTTTTGACCAGCGCCCGCCAGGAATGGGATCTTTTAATGACTGCCAGCACCATGTTCACCATTCCTTTGGTTGTTATCTTTTTCCTTGCTCAAAAACAGTTTATCGGCGGTATTTCCACTACTTCAGGGCTAAAATAAGACGGTTTACAAACAGATTACGGCATGTTACCATAATTCAAAGAAGAGTTATGGTAGCGTGCCGTTCAGTCTATGTTTGGGAGGTGTCAATCTGTGGACAATCATCATGAGCAGGCATATCTTTTTGAAATGCAAAAAATGTTTACGCAAAGCAGTTTCTGTAAAATCTTCGAACTGACTTCTTCGCAGCAATCCGGCCAGACGCTGCATACTCATGACTATACCCAAATTTGGTATGTAACAAAAGGATGCTGCGAGCACTGGGTTGAAGGGAAAAAGCATGAGATGGTGCAGGGAGAAGCTTTTTTACTGCCGCCCAAAGTTGAACATCGAACCGTATTGGACGAAGATTCTTCCATTATTTGTTGTGAATTTTCCATGGATTACTTTCTCAGTGTCAAAAAGTACTCTATTTACAGGGAATTTCATGAAACCGCGCTGGATTTTTCCTTTATGCTCCTGTTTCAGGAAAAGCTGAACAACGTAACTCCCCGGTTTTCTTTCAGCGCCCAAGCCCAGCAGCGGGTGGAAAGCCTTATGCGGTCCATGCTGGAAGAATACAAGGAGAAACAGATATTTTATGAAGACTATCTCAGCGTCATGATTTTAGAATTGCTTCTCGTATTTTCAAGAGAGTACTCCCTGGCGCCTTTGCACGAAGCATCTACCACCGCTTATAACAAATACCGGTCTATGGTTGAAACAGCCATAAACTATATTGATACACACTATGACAGCCCGATCACGCTGGAAGAAGTATGCCGAATTTCCATGGTATCAAAAACCTATTTCTGCTATTTATTTAAATTGCTGACCAGGCAGACCTTTGTAGAATATCTGACCAACGTAAGAATCCATCAGGCAATGCAGCTGATGAAGCAGTCCCGGTACTCGATTACCGCTATTGGACAAATGGTTGGGTTCAGCGATTCGGCGCATTTTTCGCGCACCTTCAAGCGAGTTTCAGGCGTATCCCCGCGGACATACCGTTCCCTGAAAAGCGATACTTAGTGGAAATGAAAGAATATGTAAATAGAAAACATCCGGAATTCAACACTGTTTAACAGTTTTTAGTTTAAAAGTGTTTAGGCAGAAAAAGCTTTATCCCTTGATGGCACCGATCATAACGCCTTTGACAAAATATTTCTGAAGGAAAGGATACAGCGCAAGAATGGGAAAAGTGGAAACGACAATCAGAGCATATTTGATCAGCTCCACCAGCCGCGCCATTTCGTCGGTGTCGGCGCCGCCCAGCATGCTGCTGACCTGGGTGGCATTCAAAATGTTGCGCATGACCAGCTGCAGAGGAAACTTCCGGTTGTCCTGAAGATAAATGGAGGCGGAGAACCAGCTGTTCCAGTGGCCCACGCCGTAATACAGCACCATGACGGCGATGGTGGGAACCGACAGAGGCACCATAATCCGTGTCAGGATTTTCACATGGGAAGCGCCGTCTAAACGGGCGGATTCAGTCAGGCTGTCGGGGATGCCCTGGAAGGCGGTTTTCATAATGATGAGATTGGTGGTGCTGATGGCACCGGGGATAATCAGAGACCAGAGGGAATCGATCAGCCCCAAATCGCGTATGTTCAGGTACGAGGGAATCATGCCTCCGCTGAAATACATAGTGAAGATAATAAAAAAGGTAACGGGATTTTTCAGCATCAGATCCTTAAGGGATAACACATAGGCGGCCATAACGGTCAGAAGCAGATTGACGGCAACACCTACCGTCAGGATAAACAGGGTGTTTTTAAAGCCGGAGGTAATCAGCGGATTGTCCAGCACCATTTTATAGGCCGAAAGAGTGTAGGGCTTTAGGGGCAGCAGCAATATTCCAGGATGAAGAGAAAGCTCGGCGGGGTCGCTGAAGGAAGCAATCAGAACAAAATAAAGGGGATATGCCGTCACAACTACCAGCAATATCATGAAAAGGGTATTGGTGGCAGTAAAAACACGGTAACCAAAAGAATGGTCTTTCATAAGCATCATGCCTTTCCGAATCATCAAAGAGTGTCCGTATCTGGGACCAAGCGTTTACCACAGGCTGATATCGCTCAGTTTCCTGCTGATTTTATTGAAAATAACAATAAGAATAAAATTGATAACGGAATTGAAGAGACCTACAGCGGTACTGTAACTCCACTGATACTGCTGCAGGCCCTTGCGGTAAACAAAGCTGGAAATAACGTCGGCGGTATCATAGATACCCTCGTTATAGAGCAGGATGATTTTTTCGTAGCCCACACTCATAACGCCGCCTAAACGAAACAAAAGCATAATGACGATGGTACCGGAAATTCCGGGCAGAGTAACATGAAGGGTTTGCTTCCAGCGGTTCGCGCCATCGATTTTGGCTGCCTCGTAGAGACCTGGATCGATACCGGTGAGGGCGGCCAGATAGAGGATGGAACCCCAGCCAATCTCCTGCCAGATACCGGAAATAACATAAACAGGGACAAAATACTGCGGTTTTGAGAGCAGGGAAACGGGAGTAAAGCCGAAAGCCGACATCATCTGCACGATAACTCCGGTATCGGCGGTAAGAAGCTTAATGAGGCCACAGACTACCACAAGGGAAATAAAGTGGGGCATGTAGGAGATGGTTTGAACGGTGCGCTTGAATTTTTCATTTCGGATTTCATTCAGAAGCAGGGCCAGAATGATGGGAGCGGGAAATCCGAAAGCAAGAGAGGTAATACTGATGACAACGGTATTTTTGAGCAGCCTCCAGAAGTAATAGGAGCCGAAAAAGTCGATAAAATTCTGCATACCGAAGCTGTCTGCCCATTCACTGCCCAGGATTCCGGCGGCGGGGGAGAAATTTTTAAAGGCGATGATGACGCCGTACATGGGCTTGTAAGCAAAAAGCAGATAAATAATCACGGCTGGGAGTATCAGCAGATAGGCGCTGAAATTCCTGCGCAGATCGCGGACCAGACGGGGAAAGAAGGCGGTGCTTCTGGCTGGCCCGCCATAGGAAGCATCAGAGGTTTTTAAAACGGTTTGCATAGCAGATTTCCCTTTCTGAAAGTGGAATAAAGGGGAGCATGGAACTAATATTGTTAAAATAAATGCGCAGGCAACCTGCGCATTTATTTTATTCAACAAAACAGCCTGAATTACCGGGAATTAAACTCGTCCAAAGCCTTCTGCTTCATCTCAATCAGAGTCTCCACGCCCATTTCTTTCAAGGTGGCAATATAGTTGTCGAAGTTCGACAGGGGCTCAAGACCGCTGATGAACTTGGTACGCATTTCACCGATATAAGTGTTGATGTCGCTGGATAACTTGGAATACTCTGCCGAATCTTCTGCAGCAATCGTGACAGAAGGTATATTATATATGGCAGCATCTGTATTTGACCATGTTGTCAGAGCGGCCTGCTGCTGTGGTCTGCCGGCATACTGCCTGATATATCCTGCATCCTGCACAAAACAGCCGTCATTCCATGCCCGGCAATACTGAGCTAACGCCTGCTGCATGGTTAAGCCATCGGGATTCTTTTTTATTATATCGGTATAGGTAGGAACGCCGTTTTCCATGGTATAGCTTTCGCTTTCAATTCCAAAATTAAACAGCATATGACCTTCCTCGGTATAACCATAATTTAAAAACTGTGCGGCGGCTTCTTTATTTTTGCAAGCAGTGGTGATAGCCGTTGTAATCCCATATATGGGATTATCGTATTGCCCGCACATAGCCATATCGCCTTTATTGGCTACCAAACTTCCAACTGCGCTGACATTGAACTTAGAATCTTTGGATTCCATGGTGGAAAGATAATTGCCTATACCTCCTCCCACGGCTCCTACCGTAGCGCCCGACATTCCATTCATAATGTTGGAATTGACCGTATTGCTGTCTATAGTTGCAAAATTCGGATCGAGCAGACCGTCATTATATAATTTATTAAGATATTCAAGAACGCCCTTATATTCCTGCTGGTAATATCCATAGTATACCGTGCCGTTTTTTTGATAAAATGCGGCTTGTGGTAAATTAAAGGGGGAAGTAATCGCTCCTTCTTCAATTAAGCCATAAGATAAGCCCCAGTTCGTCATTGAAAGCGGTACAGTTGCACCTTTTTGCTCTTTAAAAGCCTTTAAAACATGATAGAGCTCATCCGGAGTAGAGGGCATTTCCATTTTTAAATCGTCCAGCCAATCCTGCCGGATAATCATCCCCATAGAAACTACTAAAAGCTCATCACCTCTTATAAAGGGAAATCCCACAATATCCCCGTTTGGCGTGCTGTTTACTTTTCTATAAATATCATTGCTGTCTAAAACAGCTCTTAAATCCGGCGCATATTGGTCTATTATCTCATTAATTGGGTAAATAATTTTGTCGCTGACTGCCTGCGCCATACCGCCGGTATAAGTTGAAAAATTGTAATGAATCAAATCAGGGAGATTTCCTGAAGCAAACAGAAGGGCAAAGTCGGTAGGATGGGATATTTCCAGGGTAACTCCGGTCGCTTCTTCCCATGCTTTTACAAAGGGGGTGTCTGCCAATGCAGAAGTAGTGGTAACAGCTGCTTCTTCTCCCATAGCAAGGGATAGCTTTACGTTTCCCTCAATGGGATAAGTGACTCCGGCTGTTTCTGCCGAGGAAGAGGAACCAGCAGCGCCTGTAGATGACGGAGAGGCCGAGGCCGGACCTGAGCTGCTCTGCTGGCAGCCCGCGAGGATGCCGATCAGCATCAAAGCAGAGAGCGCCAATGAAAACGCTTTTTTCATATGTAGTTTTCCTCCATGTTTTTGTTTTGGCAGCCCCAAATCAAACGGACCAACCGGCCACCGTGTATTACGGTAACAAAAATTCATAGCGGCGTAAACAGACAAAAGCTTATCTGCCGGACAAAAAGTACCGATACGGCATGTTTTGTCCGAAAGATACAAAACTGTCCGTTTTTTCCTGCTTTAATTTGTTTTAATACACTATACAGTCTGCTATACTTAACATAGCCCGATAGGGTGTTAACATAAATAACAGGAGAGATGCTCATATGAGACAGCCATCTTCTAACAATTGCACGTCCCGGGGCAGGAGTGTTCTGACTAAATGGGCCGTTTCCTATTTTCTGATTCTGCTTATTCCTAATCTGGTATTCCTCTATAGCTACCGGGTAACCGTTTCCACCATGCAAAGTGAAATCCGCGGTGCCAATCAGCTGGTTCTGGGTAACCTGCAGGGAAATATCGACAGACTGCTGGCAGATGCCAAGGAGGCGTATGCTTATACCTACAGCACAAAGCAGTTCTCCCAGACAAAACAATATTCCCAAAACAACAGCCGTTTTCATTATGAAGCATACCAGCTTATGCAGGCTCTCGGCAGTTATGCCTCCGGCAACAACAAAAAAATAAAAATCCTGATCTATTTCCGGGATCTGGATTATCTGATTACCGAATCGACTGCGAATGAAGGCCGCTATCTTTATGAGGCCCAACTATTCAGCGGAATATCTGTATCCTATGATGACTGGATTGCTGTTTTGCAAAAGGAATATGCCAATGAATTTTTCCTATCTTCCCATCTGCAGATAGGAAGCGCCGAACCTTGTTTTATTTATGCCAATACCATTCGCCGGGCCGCCGTGAACGTCAGTATTTTTATCACCGTTCCCCTTTCCTCGGCGGAGGAATATTCCTCCGGCCTTGGCGACCGAACGCTGACAATCCATACCCGGGACGGACAATATGTAACCTCGTTTGGCAACCCAGTTTCCATGGATTTTATCGACTTCTCCTTTCCTTCCGGCAGCGAAATACACGACGCAAATGGGGCTCCTTACATCTGTATGTATTCTCCCTCGGTACAGGCTGGCTGGATCTATTCCATCGTCGCCCCGGAATCCAGCTTTTTTAAAGTGTCAAAATCACTGGGCCTTTTATTTATCGGCAGTCTTTTTGCCTCGCTGCTGCTGGGAGTATCCCTTGTATGGCTGCTTCTGCGCCGAAACTATAAACCGGTGGGCAGCATATTGAGCGTCATCGGTCACAGCGACGCATCCGGAGACGAGTTTGAGCTGATCAAAAACTCCTATAATCAGCTGGCCAGTGAAAACCACACTATGCAAAGCACTCTGACAAAGCAGGCAGAGCAGCTTCGGGAACGGTATATTCTTTCACGGCTGAAGGGAAAAAAGACTTATCTGGACAATATGGATGCCAGCTCTTATTTCCAGATAGACATCCAGAACAAATCGTTTGTTTTGGCTGCATTTTCCGTCGGGTCTTTTTCTGATGGAGCCTCCGGCGTATATCAGGACGAGCTGGAGTATCATAACATCAACATGTTTGCCGTCGATAATGTCTTTTCCGAAATGATGGGCGGCTACTCTTTCTATAGAGTGGAGGACGGTCAGCTCCTTTTGTATTTGCTTTGTTTTAGTCCCATCCAGAAAGATCTTTGGGAATGTAAAGGGTCGGCGAAAATTTCCGAAATCTGTGAGATCTTCAATTACCGGCTTTCTGTTCCGCTGACAGCGGCTGTCAGCAAACCGACAGATAATTTCGGCTGCATTTCCCTTTTGTATTCTGATGTCATGGATGCTCTGGAATATAAAAACATCATCGGAGAAAACGGCATCATATTGACTGCCGACCTAAAGGAAACTGATCTGCTGATCAATAAAAACGTCCAAGATGTGCGGGAATTGGCCGACGCCGTAGGAAAGGGAGATTACGAAAAGGCAAAAAGCATTATTACCGAAGTGTTCGAAGAAAACAGGACGAACACCGCCCTTCCCTTCGCGGTATTTCGCATTCTGACAATGAATTACTTAAACGCCGCCCTCAACGCTTTCTATGACTCGGTACTGGACATAAGCCAGTACAACAAACAGCTGGTTTCCAGACTGGAGCCGTTGACAGCCAGTTCTGAAATGGATTCTCTTTATTGTTGTTCCGCTGATTTTCTGTATTTCATATGTCAGGTGATCACAAAGCAAAATGAAGGAACGGAAAGCAAACTGACGGAAAAAATCCGGAATTATATCTTGGCCCATTATCAGGACAGTAACCTGAATATTAGTATGATTGCCGATGAAATCGAGAGAAGTCCAAGATATATTTCCCATGTTTTCAGGATTCAAACAGGGGTCGGGTTATTGGATTACATCAACCAGATTCGCATAAAAAAGGCCAAAGATATTATGGAACGGGAAGATATTACTATGGAAGAACTTGCAAAAAGGGTAGGCTATACCAATGACCGCACCTTCCGCCGTGCATTTTTCCGCGTGGAAGGGACATCACCTAGTAAATACATAAATAATGAAACTGTATAAAAAACTATTTAAGTCAGGATTTAAGCAATGAGATCCAATTTTTTTGTATCCAGGAACACAAAAGATAAAGTGTTTCTCTTACAGAAATTCCATATGGGCTTGACAGAGTTTGTATATCTTTCACCGCCTCCAACGGGGAAGACATACATACCATTCTCATCCTTACTGGAAACGCTGTGAGCTGGCTCAAACCGGTACCATGCCGCTGGTTCTGATGCATCTGAACAGCGTCCGATCAAACTTTCCTTCTGTACCATTCGGCCATAAAAATAGGCCTGTCCAAAACGGACAGGCCAAAAGCCCCTGAAGCATATGGCAGACAGAAGCTTTAGCTAAATACAGAAGAAACCGAAAATTCTGCGGTATTCCTGAGTTCTCTCCTATTTACTTTTTTGAAACGAAGAAGGTCAACTACTGACCCGAGTGATTTTCACTTCAACCCGCCTGTTCTGAGAACGGTTTTCTTCGTTATCATTGTCTGCCACCGGGCGATAATGAGAATATCCCGCTATAGACATTTTAGACTGGGGAAGGTCACAGTTGCTCACGAAAAAATTCAACACGGAAATAGCGCGATCGGCAGAAAGCTTCCAGGCAACATAGTTGGTGCTGACATCCTCTCCCACCTTGGCCGTATAGCCGCTGATCTCAATAGTGTCGATGCTGCTGTCGACGCTTAAAAGGAGATCGCCCATATATTGCAGAATATCAAAGCTTGTCTCCCTCATAGTCGGGCTGTCCGGATAAAACAGTACGGTATCCTTAAAACGGAAATTGATATACTCATCGGTTTTATCAAGAAGGATCGTATCCGCATATCCGCTTTCGTTTACCTTTTCCTTGATCGCTTCATAAATCTTGTCAAAATCACTGGCTACCTGGTCTGTGCCTCCTGAGCCGCCTTGCTCTTCAGCCGACAGGCTTGCAACGTCTTCCGCTTCCTCCAGCTCGGTTTTTAAGGTATAGTTTTGCTGTGCAACGGCCATCATGGCAAAGGAAAACAGAATTACAAATATCGCAAGCAAATCGGTCATCATATCGCTGTAGCTAGTCAGCCACGCAGGAGCCTCCTCGCCGTCGTTATCGTCGTCAGCAGACATGTTTCTGTCCATTGCCATAAGCGTTAAGCAACCTCCCTTACTTTTACTTTACTTCGCCTGCCTCTTTTGGGCTCGCTTTTCATCTCTTTTTTAGAAAGGTAAAGCGTAAGTGTTTCCCGGATCATTTTGGGGTTTTGTCCCTCCTGAATAGCCACAAGCCCTTCAATCAAGAATTCATTTCTGACCATCTCATCCGCGCTCATTGACTTCAGCTTCTTAGACATAGGCGAAAAAATAACATAAGATATAAAAGCTCCATAAAAGGAAGTAACCAGCTCTACCGCCATCAAGGGCCCCAGCTTAGTAGGATCGTCAAGGTTTTCCAACATAGGAATCAACCCGATATAGGTTCCCAAAAGACCTAACGAAGTCACGGTGTTGGCTATCATATCCAGCATGGAATGTCCTTTTTGGTGCCTTTTCTGGGTAAAATACAGTTCTGTCTGCAGAGAAGTACGGAGCTGCTCCTTGTCCATCCCGTCCACAATAAACATAATTCCCTTTTGCAAAAACGGATCGTGATCATACTGCTCTGCAATATCGTCAAGAGCAAGAATTCCCTTTCGCCTGGCGGTTTCGCTTAACTCCACTACGGTATCAATATCCTTTACTAAATCATATTTCTCCTTTTTAAAGGATTTCTTTATGACAGGTCCCAGCTTTTTCAATCGGGCCATAGGAAACGCAACGACAACGGAACCCAAGGTTCCTCCTATGGTAATAAAAACGGACGGCGCATTCCAGAACGAGCTCAGGTTCCCGGCCATTTTGATGGAGAAAAGAATGCAAAATATACCAATACCATATCCAATAACTGTAGATATTTCCGTTTTCCTCATAAAGAGCCTCCAGACTAAAATAAAAATCCGTTATTTCTGTATCCACACAATACCGCTTAGTTTTCCAGAAACAGTCCGCCGTATATTTTCCGCGCCTTCCCTGTTTTCATTAAGCTTCGTTATATACCATTTATGATAGCACAAACTCCAGACGGGAGCTGTTAAGATCACTCTATATATAGTTAAGAAAATGTTAAAAAACGACAAAAACCGTTCTAAAATATGGATTTTCATCCACTTTTTAGAACGGTTTATTACAAAACGGTAATCCTGCTCCCATGCTCTATTTTTCTTCAGGCAGGGTATCGGTAAGTCCCAAAACATCGTTAACCGGCAGGGAAAACACAACTGTCTTCGCTTCGGTATTCAGCCCGGAACGCGCAGTTATGGCCTGCATAATACCTTGTTTCGTTCCGGCATCGGAAAGAATAAACAAAATTTCCTTTTCCTCTTGAATTGTCACACCGAAGAATTTTTCCGCTTCCTTTTGTCCCAGACGCCGGGCATGGAATACCGTTCCGCCTGTTGCCTTAGCAGAGCGGGCTGCCTCCATAATCTCATTGGAATAGCCGCGATTGGTTATCGCAATAATCAGGTCATGGTTGGAACGTTCCATAATTTTCTCCCCCTCGCAAATTGCCTCCGATGCCACCCCACGGATACATCTTTCGGCACGCACACCGCACACGCTGCCGATAGGCAGGGTAAACGCAATACCATGCCCGGGCAAACGAATATTGGTTTCCTTGGCAAGCTGGCTCATAATTGCTTTCGACGCGGTGTAAGACATTGTGCTGAATAAAATATCTTTTTCCGTTTCACCCAAACCCAGATAATCCAAAATAGCGGAATCAGCTGTTCCTTTTCCCAGAAAAAGAAGGTCGTAGGTTACTCCCTGTCCGGCAAAATGCTGCGCAATTTTCTCTGCGTGTCCGCGGTTCACGATCGTAACCATACATACAAGGCTTTCCGCCTCAAAATTACAGTTCTGCATTCTCATCCTCCTTGACGGCATACTCAATGATAGAGATATCCTCCTGATCGCAGAGTGATTCATCCGCCGCTTCTTCCGTCTGCCCTTTAGCGGCGTTTAAGATGGCGATGTCCGTCTCAGCCGGCAGTTCTTCATTTGCTTCAACGTTATTTTGCTCGGCTTCCGCTGTGTTGATACGGCGCATCTTCAGCTTATACAACAGCCCCATCACCTGTATGCTAACCAGAGGCATTGTAGCCACAAGAGCCACGATACCAAAAGCGTCAGACATAACGTTCCCGCCAAGCTTTGTACAGGCGCCTAAAGTAAAGGGCAACAGAAACGCGGCAGTCATGGTTCCCGAAACGACGCCTCCCGAATCGAAAGCAATCGCTGTAAAAATATCCGGTACAATAAAAGCAAGAATCAAAGCCGCCGCATAACCCGGCAAAAGGAAAAACCACAGACTGACGCCGGTTATGATTCGGATCATAGCCAGAGCAAGCGCTACCGCTACTCCCACAGACATCCCGGTCATCATCATTTTTCTGGAAATCGAGCCGCTGGTGACTTCCTCCACCTGCTTGTTCAGGATATGAACAGCCGGCTCGGCCGCCACAATAAAAAAGCCGATCACCATACTGATGGGAATCAAAATCCAATTATACGGCAAGCGGCCAATATGGTTCCCTATCAGCCCGCCTACCTTGATAAATCCTGCGTTGGCCCCCTGTAAAAACAAGACCAAGCCAATGAATGCCGTGAGTAGGCCCCGCAGAATTCTCACCAGCTGAGGACGAGGCAATTTCCAGCTGTATACATTAAAGGCCACGAAGATTAAAAGCAGCGGCAGGAAAGCCAGGGAGACATCCATGAGCACATTCCAAAAGCCATCAAATATTGAAGCAATCATTTATAGAGCACCCCCAGCAGCAGAATCGCCACAATTGGTCCAACGGCGCCAAGCCCGAGGAAACCAAAGCTTTCAGCGGATGCAGCGTTAGAACCCCTGACTGCGGACATGCCTACTCCC
>ENA-UOOK01001832-UOOK01001832.1-fermentation-metagenome-genome-assembly--contig:-NODE-1832-length-27429-cov-8.693980_pt1 | contig 27429 bp, 25 predicted proteins | sample MGYA00245777_ERZ724023 | MGnify/ENA primary metagenome ERZ724023 (study PRJEB28704, sample SAMN03018312) | fermentation metagenome | biome: anthropogenic terrestrial biome; feature: soil; material... | reverse complement strand
CCAGTCGTCCGATGCGTGGTTCCAGTGTATTATATGCAGCGGGTCAGTGAACAGTTCCCATACCCGCTGGAGCGGGGCGTTTACCGTATCTGATACGGTAATAACCAGTTTTTCAGCGTGCGGTGTCATAACAATGGTGTTTTAGAAACAATGGTACTTCAATAGCAATAACAATGAGGATTTGTGTTTGTTTGCAGGAGCCCGGAGAAACTGCTTCATCTTTTGCAATATTTAAGGTTGTGCAGCATCCGGTGCAGACAGAATTTATTATGATCTTTATGTCATGAACAGATTAAAAGCAAAAACCCACCATATGCTGATACTTGTCATTACTGCTTTATTGATTATTGTTGCCATGCCGCTGCTGATGCTGGTCCTGGTAAGTCCCGGGAAAACCCGCTCCTGCCCCGCTGCGGGTTCAGGCAGCAGCATCTGTGAAAAGAGATTCGAAGAGATCGGCGGCGTCCACCAGGGGATGTTTATAAAGGGCGCAGACACAGCCAACCCGGTACTGCTGTTTGTGCACGGCGGTCCCTCCTTCTCCGAGTATTTCCTTGCAGAAAAATACCCGACAGGGCTGGAGGATCATTTCACTGTCTGTTACTGGGATCAGCGGAGCGGAGGGCTCTCCGCTACCCGCGAAGTTACAATGGAGAGCCTGAACCTCGGGCAGCTTGCCGCGGATATGATTGAGGTGACGAACTACCTCCGCAGCCGTTTCGGCAAGGAAAGGATATATATTCTGGCTCATTCGGGAGGTACGGCTTTCGCCCTCAGGGCAGTTGCCGAAAATCCTGAACTGTACCATGCCTATATCGGGATGGCACAGATAACCAGACAGGCTGAATCTGAAAAGCTGGCGTACAGATATATGGTTGATAGCTATTCCTCTTCGGGAAACAGAAAGATGGCAGCAAAATTCCGGGAATACCCGATTATTGAAGATGAAGCATATCTCCTGCCCTTTTTTAATTCCGTGTTACGTGACAAATCGATGCACGAACTGGGTATAGGAACCATGAGAAACATGAACTCAATAATGACCGGGGCTTTTTATCCGGTCTGGCTCTGCAGGGCATATACCATCAGGGAAAAGTTCAATATCTGGCGTTCGAAGTTTTCGTTTGTGAATAAATCAGGGCTGAGGGCAGAGGTGCTGAAACTCGATATGTCAGTAGCGGTTCCTGAGCTTGGGATTCCCGCATATTTCATCAGCGGCAGGCATGACCTTACTGTTAGCCATGACCTGTCTGAGGAGTACTGCAATAAGCTGGAGAGTCCGCTGAAAAGATTTTACACCTTTAAAAATTCAGCCCACAGCCCGATGTTCGAGGAGCCGGAGAGGTTCCTGGAGATAATGATCACAGATGTCCTGAATAAGGCGATCACTCTCACAAATGACTGACAATCTCAGTGTCTGGCCCTTTTCCTCAGCAGGTTGAAAGCGCTTAGATAACCGCCGCAGATTGCTCCGGAGAAGCCGCCGCCGGTTCTTCCCCAGGCTGACGCGAAGTGGAGGTTCTCAACCGGAGCGAAGGAATCGAGCACCTTCCTGCCGGGATTCTGTGCAAATCCGTAAACGGCCCCGCCGGGATTGAGGGTGTACCTCTTCACCGTGACAGGGGTGCCGACTTCATAATAACCGATGATGTCGCGGATGCCCGGAATCACCTCGCCAAGGCGGTCAATAAACGTCTGCGCAACATATTCCTTTTTGAGTTTATACTCCTCACTGCCGAGATCCTCCCAATCGGCCAGGTAGTCAATGCAGCAGATGGCCCCTACACTCTTTCCTTCAGGCGCCAGGCCGGAGTCGACCTGGCCGTAATCGACAAACGTGAAGCTGCGTCTTGAAAAATCATCCCTGTTATTGGCGGCAATGTCAGCCTGAGATCTGACTGACCGGTCATAGATAAATGCCGAATAGTAGCTGTGACCCAGCTCCTTCAGTGGCCTGTCAAACCCGAAATAGACCGTCAGCAGCGAGGCGCCTGTGTTCAGCCCGCTGTATTCTTCACGAAGCAGTGCTCCCTGTTCCGGTGGCAGCATATCAGCAAGCGCCGGGATGGAGCAGTTTGCAACTATCTCATCAGCTGTGGCCTCCTCGGGGTTCTGTGACTTACCTCCACGTTTCCGGAAGGTGACCCCTGTCGCCCTGCCAGCCTCTACCGTCACCCCGGTGACCACGTGGTTCAGCAGCACCTCTCCCCCGTGGCTCCTTATGTATCCGGCCAGGTGGTTAGAGAGCCGCTGTGAGCCTCCCTTTATGAAACTTGCACCGTTGGTATAATAGCTCCCTTCGGCGACTGAGTAATATATCAGCGAAAGCGAATACGGATCATCATGGAAATAGCCCAGGTTACCCAGCAGGATTAGTTTCAGGTCATCATTGCTGATAATGGAGTCAAGAAACGATCCGACGCTTTTATCAGGTTCGGTCTCCCCTGCCGGCTTCTTTTTCGGACTGAGCAGCTGGTCAAAGTATTTCGCTATCCCCTCCTTTTCTTCCGGGAACATCTCTGTCAGACGTGCAGCGGCCAGTTGTGGATCATGGGGTATTGTCACGGCAAGGTCACCCCTGATGAACCGGTAGAACTCAGGTACATGAATAAATTCAACATTGCCCGTGACATCCAGCTCACTGAAGATGCGGTTCTTCATGTCACGACTGCCCGGGCCGTCCATCTCGTGCAGCCCCACCTCGAGGGTGAAATCACCGCGCCTGAAGGAAGTTGCGCATCCACCGGGCTGGCTATGCTGTTCAATGACCAGCACCTTCATCCCCTCGCGGGCCAGCTTCGCGCCTGCGGTAAGGCCGCCGAGGCCAGCTCCTATAATGATGACGTCATACTTCATTTGATATCAGGAATTGGATAGCGTTTGAACTCTTTTGTCCTGTCAAACAGGTACCTGTATGTAATGTAGTGTTTCACTGAAACACTTCCGACCGATATAAAAATCTTGCGCATCTTGGGGTTGAAATCGCCCACCCAGGAGAACTCAACCTCCTTATAATGAGGCTTATGTTCGATTGCCTCGCGTACCTTAAGGATGAAGGCCGACTCGATCCCCAGTTTCTGGAATTTCGGGATCACCCCCATGAGCATGCCCCGCGCCCTTGTCATTGTATTCCGCTTTTTCAGCCAGAGGAATTTGATCATTGAAACCAGGTTGAGCTTCCCGTTAAGGTGCCTGAGAATCTGGTTCAGGTCAGGGAACATAAGGTATATGGCGATGGGTTTCCCCTCGAAATAAGCCAGCCAGATGAACTCCTCATCGAGGATGGCTTTGGCTTTTTTGAGGGTGCCTTTTATATAGTCCGGCTCGAGGGGTTCGAAGTTGGCCTTGAAAGAGGCCCATGCCTCGTTGAATACCTCCGCGAAATCGGCGACGTACTTATCTTCCTCCTTCCACGAGAAGTGGCTGAAAGAATAACCCGGTTTGGCCGCCACCCACTCCGCTATTTTGCGGAACCGGTCATCAAGGGGTTTGGTGAGGTCATAATGAAATCCCTCCATCCTGTAATATACCTGGAAGCCGTACCGCTCAAACAGCCCCTGGTAATATGGATGGTTATAGGCTACCTCAAACGAGGGGTGTGTGAATCCGCTCACCAGCAGTCCCCAGTACTTATCTGTCTCACCAAAGTTTATGGGGCCGTCCATAGCCTCCATGCCCCTGGTGCGGAGCCACTCCCTGGCGGTATCGAAGAGCATTCCGGCCGCAGTGTCATCATCGATACATTCAAAAAAACCTATGCCGCCGGTGGGCTGGTCATAAGTCTTTGCTATGTTGAAGTCGATGAAGGCTGCGATGCGCCCGATGAGGCTGTTGTCATCGCCGGTGAGAACCCACCTGGCAGCTGTGCCATGCTTGTAGTAGGGGTTTACGGAGGGATCGAAGATGCCGCTGATATGTTGGTCCAACGGGCATACCCATGTATCGTCATCTTTATAGATGACCTTTGCGGTGTCAAGGAACATCCTTTCCGTTTTCCTGTCGGTGACCTCGATGAGCTTCATATGATGATTTTAATTCCTGCCTGGCTACTTGTTATAAACCTGTTCAACCACAGTGCTGTATTTCTCCTGGATGAATTTTCTGCGAAGCTTGAGTGTAGGCGAAAGCTCGCCGGTGACAGGACTCCATTCGTCCTTGACCAACCTGAACCGGTTTATCCTCTCCGGCGGGCTGAGCCGCCTGTTCATCTTGCTGACCTCAGAGGAGAAGAAAGCCAGTACCTCGGGCAGTGTGATCAGCTCTTCATTGTTGGAGTAGTTAACTTTCCTGGTAGCTTTCCAGTCCTCAAAGTACCTGAAATTTGGAGAGATCAGTGCGCTGGCAAACTTCTCATGCTCGCCAATTACCATGATCTGGTCAATGATGGGTGACTCCTTGAAGACATTCTCCACTATCTGCGGGGCGATGAACTTTCCGTTCGAGAGCTTGAATATCTCCTTCTTGCGGTCAGTGATCATCAGGAACCTGCCTTCCTCGATATGACCCAGGTCGCCGGTGCGGAACCATCCCTCCTCATCGAATACCGAGGCGGTCAATTCGGGATCATTGTAGTATCCGAGCATGACATTGGGTCCTTTGCAGAGAATTTCTCCGTCTTCAGAGATCTTCACCTCTACCCCTTCGATGGTCATGCCTACGGATCCCAGCTTCACCATGCCCTTTTCTGTCCGGTTAATTGTGATGATGGGTGAGGTTTCGGTCAGGCCGTACATGTTGATGATTTTAATACCGGCTGCCCAGAACACCCTTTCCAGCCTGGGCTGGAGGCTGGCGCCGCCGCAGCCCACAATGCGGACGTTGCCGCCAAGGGCTTCCCGCCATTTGCTGAAGATGAGTTTGTCAGCCAGCCTGAGCCTCCTCTCGTAAAACCAACCGTTTTCGCCGAATGGCTGGTATTTCAGTCCCAGGTTGACTGCCCGGAAGAAGATCGACTTCTTTAGTCCGGTCAGGTTCTTGCCTTTGGAGATGATCACATCATAGAATTTCTCCAGGACACGGGGTACGGCATCGAAGCCGTCTGGCTTTATCTCCTTCATGTTGATGGCGATGGTACCCATGTTTTCTGCGTAATAGATGCTGGCGCCGCTGTACTGTGTCTGGTAGTTGCCCATACGGCCGCCAACGTGGCACAGGGGCAGTATGCTGAGGTATTTGTCTGTAGGTTTCAGGTTGAACACTGAAGCTGCCGAGATGAAGTTACTTACCATGTTCCGGTGTGAGAGCATAACTCCCTTGGGTTTGCCTGTGGTGCCGGAGGTATATATCAGCGTGGCGAAGTCGTCAGGTGCAATCTCTTTCTTCAATGCCTCCACTGCCTGTTTCGTTCCGGCTGAGCAGTTTCTTCCTGTTTCGACAATCTCCAGCCAGTGTGCCACTCCGTCGATCTCATCGAAGGAAAAGACGCGGCAGGAGAGGTCGGAGTGTGCCAGGGCCGGCTGAATTGTCCTGTAGAGTTTCCTGTCAGAGACGATGATCATCTTCGCGCCGGAGTTCCTGATGATGTACTCATACTCTGTGGCGGAGAGTGAAGTAAAGACAGGAACGTGCACCACACCTATCATAGACATACCCATATCGGCAAAGTTCCATTCCGGGCGGTTGGCAGAGACGGTGATGATCTTGTCGCCCCGGCGGAATCCCGCTTCGTACAGGCCATAGCAGAAGCTGTATGATTTGTCGATGTATCCGGCTGTACTGTATTTTATCCAGGTACCGTTCTGCTTGAAGCAGAGGGCGTCATCCTTGTCGAAGTGCGACCTGTACCTGTCGAGCAGGTCAAAGGTTCGCGAGACGTTCTGATCCATGGTGGTTAATAAAAGAAAATATGGTTAGAGGTTACCCTCCGCAAGATAATGAAAAAAGTATTTCATGATGAGGTCACTGCAGAATATCCGGGCCCTTCCGGGATGATCTCCGGGCTTTTACGACTCTGACAGATACAATGACAAAGGGAACCAAGGGAACCAGGCTGATGAGAATCCTGGCTGTTATTATCACTGTGGCAAGCTGGCTGAATAGGATATTATCTCCTCAGAAGTTCAGGGTTATTCTTTGATACATCTTACAGAGTAGCCTGCCCTTTTCCTGTCATTGGATAATTCCAGGTAGGTATCGCCTGAATAGATATAATAAGAATACGCATAATTTGCGTCGTACTCTGTACTGCTCCACCAGCAGGCGTATTCACCAATCCCTTCATACGAGCCAAGAGAAGACCGGTAACCGGAGGGAAGGGCTGCGAAGCTGACGGCATCGCTGGCATCTGTGTTGGGATCTTCCCAGCGGGGATGAGCATCGGGAACCGTTCGCCTGCTTTTGAGCTTACCTCCTGCCACCTCTGCTCCACCCAGATAGTCAATCAGCTCCTCCCAGTCTGCCTCCGTCGGGATCCGCCAGCCTACCGGGCAGAGTCCCCTGGAATCAGTAACGGCATACCAGTTATAGAGCCTGCCGTAGGCATTTAGTACTCCAGACTCGTTATCCAGCCCGTCGACATAACTGGGATGATAGATGCAACATGCCTCAGCGGCGCCGGCCCACTCAAAATCTGAATATAAGTTGGTCAACAACCAGGAACCGTCCCGATAACTCCCTGTGCGAAGGTTTTCCTTCATCCACACCTGGTTGCCTATCGTCACGGTTTTATAAACATTCCCCTGAACATCTTTAACCACTTCGGATTCCTCCTGCTTTTTGCAGGATGGCAGAAATAGCAGCGCTACCGTGATCATCACAATGATCTTGGCCCAAATCCTAACAGATCTTTTCATTGTATACTCTATTTAATGTCACTTCCTAAATAAGAGAATAACCAGTGATAACAGACAGCAAATCAATACCGGGATTTACCGTTGCAGTTGAAATTTCTAATCAAAATTACAACGCGAATCAGATTAAGTCAAGTTTATTTTATCCCGGCCGGGAGGAATAAAAACTTGACTTTCAGGCTCAAATGGTCTAACTTTGATTTAACATCCTGATTCCCAAACTCTAATCCGCTAGTTATGAATACATTATCTACTATTTTCAAGCCACCCGACAGCCGGGTTCGTTACATTTTTCCGGCCTTTACAGCCCTCTTCTCAATAATGGTTTGCATTTCCTGCGACAAGCTTCCAGGGCCTTATGACCCCTTTGATAACCCGGAGACTATTGACGGATTCATGGACCTCGGTGCAGGATACGACGTATTCGAGAATTTCGCTGATGAAATGAAAGTCAAGGAACACATACTGGATTACGGTATGCTTAATGCTGACGGGCTGGTTGAGAAGAAGGACATCGAGAACACCACCTTCATGAAGACCTCAGGCACAAGCATACAAACCTATTCGAGCGCTCTCAGCGCTTCGGTGGGCTTGCAGGGAAGCTACATGTTCTTTAGTGGCTCAATTAAGACAAACTTTTCCATAGAGAGATACACATATGACTCATACTCGTTTGCCACCTACCATATACTGAGCAACAAGTATCAGCTCCGGTTACCCACTGACTGGGATGCCGGCGACCTGAAACCTTACCTGACCACACAGGCCAGGAGCAAGCTCAATGACCCGAATGTTCTGCCTTCAGTTATTTTCGACATCTATGGTACCCACTGTATGACCGGTGTCGTTGTGGGTGCAAGATCAGACTACAGTGTGTCAGGGCGGACACGTGACGTCAAGGAGGGAGTCAGTGTGTCGGTTTATGCCGAGGCAAGTTTCTCGAAGGGTTACGGTTCGGGGTCAATCAATACCTCCGTGGTTTCCCAGCAGGAGTTTGACCAATTTGCGTCGAATATGGAGCAGCACCTCGAGGTATATGGAGGAGACAGTCAGCTGGGACATAATATCATCAGCAAGAACGACTATGATTCATGGCTTAACAGTATCCCCAACAAACTGGTATTCTGCAATTACACACAAAACGGCCTTATACCTGTATGGGAGTTCTGTGATGACGATGCACGCAAAAATGAATTGCTCCAGTATTACTCAACAAGTTGGGCATCAGACAGGGAGATTTCGGTATACCCCACCCCCCGCTTCTGCATACTTGATATAATGGTGGTGGACAGTCCTATGCCCCCCAACCCTTACCGTGTTAACGGCAGGGACTACCACAAGCTTCCATACGATCTCAATAAGGGATCCGGTGGCGCCACATTATGGTTATATTATCTGCCGGGTCTCGAAAATGATGTGATCACTCCTGTTGCTGCAATTGGTACAGTTAACACCACCGACGGAGAAAAGCTTACCGATCTTGGTACAGGTTTCGTAAACATAAATGTTGATCTGAACAGGGGAGCCGGCGGAGATTACATTCTCCTCGCCTACCGGAAAAGGGCAGATCACGCTGACTATTTATTGACAGGTCTGATGATCTGGGATCGCCATTCCACTTATGTGTACAGCCTTGGCACAGGAGCGGCCCCTGCCTGGACCTGGATCGGGTTGCTCCAGCACGGCACCAGCATCCTGCAGGACCTTAACGAAGCAGCAGATGGCGAATATATATATCTTTATTACACCAACCAGTTCGTGGAGCAGAGCGCCTTACCGGGAAGATAGCAGTTCTGCAGGCAGTTTGAAACATTTCAGATATTTTAGTTGTTCCTCCTTGAAACAGAGTAATGACAGAAAATCTTTCTGATATGCTGAAGGGAGGGATTAACGCCCAAGGTGATGACCGGATGGCCCCTGTGATGCCCGTACTGTTTGTAGGTCACGGCAGCCCGATGAATGCCATTGAGGAGAACGAGTTTGCAGCCGGTTGGCGCGAGATTGGCAGGGTGCTGCCGCGTCCCTCTGCGATACTATGTATCTCAGCCCACTGGCAGTCGAAGGGCACAAAGGTGACAGCAATGGAAAAACCGGAAACCATTCACGACTTCGGGGGCTTTCCCTATGAACTGTATGAGGTGCAGTACCCTGCTCCCGGCAGTCCGGAGCTGGCCCGCACCACTGCCGGGACGATACGCGACAGGGTTGTTGACCTTGATATGACCTGGGGGTTTGACCACGGCGCATGGAGCGTGCTCAGGAGGATGTATCCCGCTGCCGATATTCCGGTGGTGGAGATGAGCCTCGACTACCTGCTTAAACCACAGCAGCATTATGACCTGGCGCGTGAACTCTCGCCTCTGCGCAGAAAAGGGGTGCTGATAATAGGCAGCGGCAACATGGTGCATAACCTGGGACTGGTGTCGTGGGAGAATATGTACACGTCAGGATTTGCGTTCGACTGGGCCATGGAGGCCGGTGAGGCAATGAAAAAAAGCATCCTCAGCGGTGATCATGCTCCTCTTATCAATTACAGTTCGCAGGGTACAGCCTTCAGGCTCGCTATACCCACCCCGGAGCACTTCCTCCCGCTGCTCTATTCACTGGCACTGAGAGAGCAGGATGAACCGGTGGAGCTGTTTAACGACAAGCCCGTCGCGGGATCGCTGACGATGACCTCGGTAAAGATCGGATGACAACCGACTGGCCGTTAGGCAGATAAGTTTGCAACCCCGGACGGTGAATATTTTTTGTCTCCGCTGAATCAGCCTTACAAAGAAAATTTACTTAATATTGGAAGCTGATCCTGATCGATGTCGGGATTTTTCAGGGGAGAGCTAAATGACTGATTTATACTACACAGGATTTGACAATGAGAAATACCTCATTGAGCAGACTGCATCCATCCTTGAGAGGGTAGAACGTTTCAACAACAAACTGTACCTCGAGTTCGGGGGCAAGCTGCTTTATGATTACCATGCCTCGAGGGTGCTTCCGGGTTTCGATCCGAATGTCAAGATGCGGCTGCTGAAGATGTTGAAGGATAAGATCGACGTGATCCTCTGTATACATGCCGGTGACATCGAGAGGAAGAAGGTGCGTGCCGATTTCGGGATTACCTACGATGCGGATGCACTTAAAACAATAGATGATTTCAGGGAGTGGGGCATCGATGTGACGGCTGTGGTCATTACCCGATACACGGGGCAGCAGCCGGCCAGGGCTTTCAGAAACAAGCTGGAACACAGGGGCGTAAAAGTGTATACACACTCGCCAACGAAGGGTTATCCGACTGATGTGGATCTGATCGTCAGTGATGAGGGGTATGGCGCCAACGAGTATATCAAAACCACCCATCCGATTGTAGTGGTGACGGGGCCGGGGCCGGGAAGCGGCAAGCTGGCCACCTGTCTATGTAATCTTTACCATGAGTACCGCCATGGGATCAAGGCGGGTTATGCCAAGTTCGAGACCTTCCCTATCTGGGACCTGCCTATTGACCACAAGGTGAACATTGCGTATGAGGCTGCCACCCTCGACCTGAAGGACGAGGTGCTGATTGACAGCTACCACCTGAAGCGCTATGGCGAGAATGTTGTCAATTATAACCGTGATATCGAAGCATTTCACCTGCTGAAGAGGATCCTTGAAAAGATCACCGGCGGGGAGTCTATGTACCAGTCGCCCACCGACATGGGTGTTAACCGTGCCAGTGCCGGGATAGTCAATGATTCACTGATACAGGAAGCTGCGCACCAGGAGATCATTCGCAGGTATTTCCGGTGTGCTGTGGAGTACGCTATCGGCCTGGCCGACAAGGAGGTGCTTGACCATGCCGGTAAAATCATGGGAAAGGTAAAAGCGAAGCCGGAGGACCGCCGGGTTGTGCTGCCGGCACGCAAAGCCGCCGCCGAAGCGGAGAAGGGAGGCAAGGGCAATGCGGGTATATTCTGTGGTGCAGCCATCGAGCTGGGCAATGGCACCATCATTACGGGGAAGAATTCCCCCCTGATGCATGCAGCCTCAAGCCTTATACTCAATGCCACGAAACATTTGGCCGGACTGCCTGACAGCCTGTTGCTGCTGCCGAAGAACCTGATCGATTCGGTCACATACCTGAAAAAGGATATTCTTAACGGCAAGGAGGTGAGCCTCGATGTGGAGGAGACGCTGATCCTGCTTGGCATCAGTGCATTAACCAACCCGGCTGCCCAGGCAGCGCTGGAGCAACTGACAGTGCTCCGCGGCTGCGAGGTGCATCTGACTCACATCCCCACCCCGGGTGATGAGGCCGGGCTGCGGAAACTGAATGTTAACGTTACATGTGATCCGGAATACTCCAGCAAGAGCCTGTTTGTGAGTTGAAGTCTGAGAGTCTGAAAGTCTGAAAGTCTGAGAGTCTGAAAGTCTGAGAGTCTGAAAGTCTGAGAGTCTTAGGGGTTGTGAGTTACGATTTGCGAATTGCGAATCACTGCCGGCTGCTGACTGGTACTGCCGGCTGGTACTGCCGACTGGTACTGCCGACTGGTACTGCCGACTGCCGACTTACTTTGTCCTCTTCGGCACCCCGGCATAATATAAATCAAATCCGCCTTTTCCGCCGGGACGGTTAGAAGAAAAAACCAGCAGGTCATTAATGTACCAGTCCCCTCCCGGCACTAATACCGGACGGTATTCATCATATTCAGTGTTTACCAGGTCACCCATATTGACCGGAGCTGACCACTCCTGGCCATTAAAGACGGAGTACCACAGGTCAAATCCGCCAAACCCTCCCTCGCGGTCAGAGGTAAACACCATTACGTTTCCGCTGATATACGGACATTTGTCGTTGGCACTGCTGCTCAGTACAGATGACCGGGTGACGGTGACAGCACCAGATTCAGTGATCAGCTTCCCCTCTTCGCCGGTGGCGCTGTAAATATCGAAAGAGCCGTCACGGTTTGACATGAAGTATGCTGTCTCCCTGTTCTGCGAAGCTCCCTTATGGAGGGAAAGGTAGCCTTCGTCATATTCAGTGTTCAGCAGGGAAAGGGCGAACGGATCACCCGAGGGAACAAAACCTTCATCGGCGAATTCATACCTGCAACAGAATATATCCATGTTCCCTTCCGGATCGCTGCTGTAGATGAAACGCCTGTCCTCAGCCTGTTTCGTCCAGTAATGGAAGTAGGGATAGTCGTTGGTAAAATATGGTCCCAGCTCATTATTATCAGTATTTACAGCGTCAAGAAGGCCTGATTCCCACACATTTGCATTCATATCAAATTCTCCTTTCACAAGATCAAAATAGATATGGCCGGTGTATCCGATAAAGTCGAAATTGTCTCCGTTTGAATTTCTGTTTGTCGAGAAGATCAGGCTGAAGGTCATCTCGGTCCATGAAATATGCAGGTTGGAGTTGTAATCATCGAGGGTGGAGTTCACCGCTGAAAAATTCACCGGAACCGGCGGGATGATACCTTTGTCGTAATTAAGCCTGCTGCCGGCACAGGAGCTGAGCAGAAGTGGTATGATTAACAGGTATGCTGATCTTTTCATAGCGAAGGTTTATTAAGGTTCATGATGAAGCCGGCACTTATGCTGGTATAGTTCATTAACATTGAGAATGAGCCGCCGGGCCCTGTTGCATCACCAAATGAGGGTTCGGTAGTGGTTATACTGCTGTTGAGTGACAGACCGTACCGGTCAGTCAGCCAGTAATTGATCTTCAGGCCGGCGTTTGCCACCGGGTTTCCTCCGGGAGTTCTGTCAACAGTATTGATTACACCCAGCTCCGAGTTTGTCACCCTAAGATTGGGGTGCACACTCAGGGCGTATCCAAGTTGAAAGTTCAGCATGACCTCGGTATGCTTTATCTGCGGGACTTTCAGTGTGAGTCCGGCCATGATCCTAAGTACCTGGTAATTTCCCGCTGACACTTCATTGATGCCGTAGCCGTCAAGCGTACGGTCATATTCAGACCGGTATGCCTTCTCATTGAAGAAAAAACTGGAATAGCCGACGCCGGAGGAGAATCCGATGAATCTTCCGTAATAGAGATATTCTGCCTCAATGATTGGACCGGGACTGGCGAATCCCACTTCATAGCTGAAAACATTCCTGGCGAACTCGCTATAGGGAACTGACACACCGGCGTTTGCACTGAAGACTGATTTTCTGAATTTTTGTTGTGCCTGGCCGGCTGCAGTAACAAGGATCAGCATTGCCAGGATGACGAAGGCTTTTTTCATTACTTTTCAGGTTAGGCCGGAAACAGACATCCGGCAGGGTGAAAGTGAACAAAAACCGCGCCACTCTGAAAGAAATTTTAAGCTCCGGACTCCCTGCCACAGAATTAATGTTCCGCATCAAGGTTGTCCATTTGCAGCTCGCAACCCGAAACGGCAGCCTTCTGTCGTGAAACTTTATAAGGTTGCCGGTTGTTTACATTAAAAAAATCGGAAAAATGACATATGGCATGATAACGTATAAAGCAGGATTGGTTGCGTCCTGTCTTTTCATGATGCTAAATGCCTCATGTATGGATAAGGACCCTATGCCGCCGGATGAGGAGCCAGTCTCAGATCCGGAGGTGACCGTTACAACTGTCGTTACCGGTTACGAGATCATCTGGGGAATGGATTTCCTTCCCGGCGGTGATATGATCTTTGGAGAGAAGAGAGGGAAGCTTTACCGCCTGAGCAACGGGACAGTGAAGGAGATAACCGGCTTCCCGGCTGTTTTCACATCTGGCCAGGGCGGTCTGCTCGATATAAGGGTACATCCCGCCTATGGCACCAATGGCTGGATATACGCCAGTTACTCCGGGTCATTGCCCGGCGGGTCAGGTCAGTTGAATCTGATCCGTTTCAGGATCGTCAATGACCAGGTGCAGGATATAGAGAATCTCTTTTCTTCAGGAGGAACAAATACCTGGTACGGTCATTATGGGAGCCGTATCCTCTTTGACAGGAATAAATTTCTCTTCCTGAGCATCGGAGAGGGTGGAACCACTTCCCGGGGTGGTCAGGACAGCCCCAACCTCAACGCTCAGAACACAAAATCAAACTGGGGCAAGATACACCGGTTCAATGATGACGGAGGTATACCGGCAGACAATCCGGTGCTTCCGGGTAACACTATCCCCTCATCCGTCTGGTCATACGGCCACAGGAATCCACAGGGCCTGGCGATGCACCCGGTGACCGGAGAGATATGGTCTTCAGAACACGGTCCGAGAGGAGGTGATGAGCTGAATATAATAAGGAAGGGATTCAACTACGGATGGCCGCTTTATTCCTTAGGCATCAACTATGATGGGTCCGGTATATCATCTGGCCACGCAGCTCCGGGCATCGAGCCTCCCCTGTATACATGGACGCCTTCTATCGGAGTCTGCGCGATTGCATTTATCACAAGTGATACCTTTAAGGCCTGGAAAGGCAACCTGCTGGCAACGGGACTTGCATCACAGAAGCTATACCGGTGCGAGGTGAATGGCAACAAAGTCACAAAGGAGACTGAGCTGCTGACCGGGTATGGCAGGGTACGCAATGTGATTCAGGGGCTTGACGGCGCCGTTTATGTCTCTGTGGAGGGACCGGGCAGGATCATACGGATCATGCCAAAGCCCTGAGGCAGTCGGTGAAAGCCCCGGGCCGGGCAAATGCCTCTTGTCAGACCCATATTTGCTTCCCGGACTATTACCTTATGGCAGGCCATGAGTTGCACGCCCGGACTAATACCTTATGGCAGGCCATGAGTTGCACGCCCGGATTAATACCTTTTGTCAGGCCCTGATCCACCGCTCCCGGGCTCGCCGGACGGTCCGGCATCAATCCTGTATTTTATATGAACCTGGTACAGTACGGAAGCTTATTGCCAGCCGGTTCCATCCGTTAATAGCAATGATTGCCATGGTGAGTGCCACAATTTCCTTTTCGCTGAAATACTCGCGGGTAGCTTCGTACAACGAATCAGGCACATCGTTTTGTGAAATAAGCGTAAGCGCTTCGGTCCATGCCAGGGCGGCCCGCTCCTGTTCAGTATAGAAAGGTGTTTCGCGCCATGCGCTCAGGCCATACAGCCTTTGCTCTGTTTCCCCGGTCCTGCGTGCATCTTTTGTGTGCATGTCAATGCAATAGGCGCAGCCGTTCAACTGTGATGCCCTGGTTTTCACAAGTTCATAGATGGTGCGCGGGAAACCCGAACCATGAACATACTTTTCAAGCTCAAGCATGCCTCGCATAGCTTCAGGCACTGCTTTTGAATAGTTTAGCCGTTGTTTCATACCTGTATTATTTATTAATTGGTTACAGCAACTGTAATTCACGGATCATCTGATTGGTAAATCCCCACTCATTATCATACCAGGCCATGATTTTCACCAGGTCGCCATCCACAACCCGGGTCATATTCAGGTCGACGATGGAGGCGAAGGAACTTTTTAAAATATCAGAGGAGACCAGTGGCTGATCTGATACTGACAATACCTTCCTGTAACGATCAGTATGTGATTCCTCGGTCAGGATTTTATTAATCTCCTCTACGGCAGTGTTTCTTGCGGTGACAAATGTTATGTCTGAAATTGACCCTGCAGGCACGGGAGTGCGTATCGCCAGCCCATCGAACTTACCTTCCAGCTGAGGAAGTACCCTGGTTGCGGCAACGGTTGCTCCGGTCGATGCCGGGACAAGGTTGACCGCTGCTGCCCGGCCTGCACGCAGGTCTCTTTTGGCGGGGGCATCAACCAGGGACTGTGATGCGGTATAGGCATGAATTGTATTTAATACCGCCTTCCTGATCCCTATCCTGCGGTCTATTATTTCCAGCACAGGGCCTATATTATTGGTAGTGCAGCTGGCACATGAAAAAACATCTGTTTTCCCGTCTGCCCTGTTTACTCCATGGAGCACAGTAGGCGTCTCTTTGCTTTTCGTCGGAGCAGAGATGACCACATGCTTTGCACCGGCATGGATATGCTTTTCAGCATCTTCCCTCAAGGTAAAGAAACCAGTGCTCTCAATTACTGCATCAATGGCCATATCTTTCCATGGCAGCTGTGCCGGATCCTTTTGCGAGAGGTACTGAATCTTTCTGTCGTTGATTAAAAGGTGGTTGTCATCGAAGCTTACTTCCCCCTCATGCACACCGTAAACGCTGTCATATTTGAAGAGATATGCCGCATTCTCAATACTCATAAGGTCATTCACTGCAATAACCTCCAGGTCAGTAGTCTTCAGAATCACTTTCAATGAAGCTCTTCCTATCCTTCCAAAGCCGTTAATCGCTATTCTTTTCATAATCTTAACCTTTCATTTCTTATTTTGAATTATTATCACTGTTCAGAAGACTTTTTCTTTCAGTTGCGGCAACCTTTGACTCCGTGTTAATTACGCCACGTTGAAAGTCACTGCTTTTTGGGGTAGCTCATTCTTCCGGGGCATATATAATCAGAGTCTGCTTGTCCGACGAAACCAGAGCGATCACTTGATTCAATAAACTAACAATATATGCTGTGGAATGTTTTCAGTCAGGTTTAAAACCAACTGACTGTGTGCAGTAGTTCTTCAGTTTAACCCCTACGGTGCACAAGCTGATACCCGGATTTGATCAGCCGGGTTCTGAAAATGGTTTTCGAGCTCAACCGCAATTCACAAATATAGACACCGTCCCGGATACTGGTGAGATCAAGCCTGATTGTCTGTTCGCCCGGTTCAATGCTCAGGTCGGTCAGGATTGCTACCCGGCTGCCGGTGACATCGAAGAGCCATACCTCGCACCTGCCTCCGGCGGGGGCAGTGAACCGGAGGTAACCTGTTCCTGATACCGGATTGGGATAAAGGAGAGTCGAACCGGGTGCCATGGTGCCGGCAGCGGCAGTCAGACCTGTCTCAAAGCAGCCCAGGTCAGGCGCTTTGCCTGCAAAGGGCAGCCCCACATCCACACCTGCGTCGATCAGGTCACTCCCTGCTACCAGGTGCATATATTCAATGTGCGGAAGAGTGCCGTCGCTCTTTCTCGGTCCGGTTGCACCGGCGGGATCAGTGCTGCGGAAATCGGCGGCAGTGGCCACGAACGGTGGCAGCCAGCTGTTCTTGTCCTGCACCGCGAAAGTGCCGATGTTAACCCTGCCCCCTAGCTCGGCGCAGTTCTTTATTGTCAGCACCCTGCCAGCAGCCAGCTCCTGGGTGATACGGTAATTGTCTCCCCCGTTGTTGTGGCCGCTGCAGTTATAGAGGGTCATCGATCCCTTGTTGTTGTTCTGGTCGAATCCCTTCGACTTGTTCGAGAAGGCAAGGCAATTTTTCAGGATGAAGTTATGTTCGAGGGCTTTATCATCGCTCCCTCCCATCTTGAATCCGTTGCCGTTGGCATTAACCCCGGCATCGGTGCCGTTTTCGAGGTATCCGTTCTCAAAAGACCAGCAGCTCTCGAGGGTGGTAGTGATATCATTGGTACCCCTCAGGTAACCGTCCCAGCCATCGTCGCTGTTTCGCCATGCGCGGCAACCGTAGAAGCTGTTCCCGCTGCCCGCAGTGAGCTTCGGCGCAAAGCCGTCAGCATTCCCGTTTTCGGGCGGATCGGCATTGAAGTAGGAGTCGCAGTTGCGGATGAGGTTGGCTGCCGCCCCGTTGTCTATCTGAAGCCCGCTGTCCCGGTTGCGGTAGAAGCTGCACTGTTCAATGCGGTTGTTGGTTCCGCCGCTGATGATCATTCCGTTGTCTCCTGCACCTGTGATGCTGATGCCTTTTATCTGCCACCAGCTGCCCGTAAGTACTACCCCCCTGCTGCCGGCGCTTTGTATCTGCCCCGAAAAATCAAGCACGGGGATCTCACCGGGATAAGCAACCATTGAGATGAGCGAGTTCTCCGTGCCGCTCTTGCTGAGAGTTATTGTTGCAGTAAGGCTGTATGTGCCGCCGCGAACATAGATGGTCTCCCCGGCTTTTACTGCCGTGACTGCCTTTTCGATGGTCCTGAAGGGGCTGCCCAGGGAACCGTTGTTGGAGTCAGAGCCGCTGGTGGCCACATACCAGGGCTGACCTGATGCCACAGACGAAGATGCCGACACGAGTGCCAGAACTGACAGGCATTTATAAAGCAGGCTCCTCATCCGGTTACGCTCATACACCATAAAGATACGTCAATTAATGGGAAGTCGGAGGGTCGGAGGGTCGGAGGGTCTGAGAGTCGGAGGGTCGGAAGGTCGGGGATGTCATCTCTGGCGGATGGCGAGGAAGCGGCTGAGGATGGCAGACTGCTCTTCGTAGAATTCCTTGTGACCCGGGTACTGTTTGGCGAGATTGTTATAGTTCCAGGAGCCGAGCCATATCTCATCGGCAAAGTCAACGGCATCAAGCAGTTCCCGTAGATCCTGTTGAATAATGTTCGGGGTGGGGTAAGGTTCGATATGCACAAGGGTGCTGCAGCCAAGATCATGCAGTTCGCGCAATGCGCCGATACGTTCACTGTATGGGGCAGCTCCCGGCTCCCATTTTCTCCTGAACTCCTCGCTGAGCGAAACCAGGCTTATTCCGTATGAATTCTGCTCCGGGTATTCAATGGAATCGGCCAATACTACCGGCATGATACCCTTGGTCAGGGTGGAGCAACTTATTCCGTATGAGTTTATCAGTCCGATCAGGCGCAGGGTCAGGGATGCCACTTCCGGGTAGCCGTACATGAACGGATCGGTTGTCAGGCAGAGATGGATGTTGCCGGGCTTTGTTTTCATGCGTTCCAGCTCTTTTCTGAGCAGAGTCTCCGCATTGGCGACCAGTGCGGGCTTGCACCATTCAGTATAGGTACCCACCCTTCCATGCGAGTGTGCCATCATCCAGGCATAGCAGGGATATTTGCAGCCATGGCTGCATCCCTGTACGTGATTGATACACCAGAAACCCAGTCCGCTCCTGTAAAGCAGAGATTTGCGATTGATCTCCTCCATGGTTCACCTGGAGACAGAGGTGGTCAGTTGGTACCAGCCCTGAGCAGGTCAACCCTGACGGCTATCATCCGCTGGTGTTCCTCATCTGACAGGGCAGGGTCTTTCATCTGCAGAAAGGCGGCGCAGGGGAGTTCGGGACAGTCACCACAGTCGTGATAACCTCGCTGGTTGACAGCACAATCATACAGCGGGCATACCTTTGAGGGCATCATCTCAACTGCCCAGAAGGTTGCACCTTTGACGTTGCGGCAACCGGAACAGGTTTTGTTGCAGAACTCACATTCATCGCATCTGAGTCCGCATGTACTAAGTATCATAGCCTGAAGATTTGAATGCAATTTACAAATAGTACAGATTAACCAATCAAAAAATGCAGGAGGAAAAGGCAATCACTGTCCCCTGCCAGTCGCAAACCTGTGGCGGTTGCGTGCCACGAGACTGTAAAAGAAGTCGCGGATAAAAGCAGGTATGATGATCAGACCATACATCAGTTGCCACCCGCCGCCGAGATCCTTCAGGATATGAAGGACGGCTGTGGAACGTGTCAGGTACCTGCCATTCCTGCTGTAAACAACCGTGTCAATTTCAGTATCACTCAAGCCTGCGGCGCGAAGCTGTCTCTTACCCTCATCCGATTGAACGGGCAGAGGGTGGAAGCGCTCAACTCCAGCCTTGTCAGTAATAAACCTCACCTGGCTGATACACAACTGACATTGTCCGTCATATAGAATTGTTCCACCCATAACCCGGAAACAAATACTTCCTCAATTTGTTCCACAGGTCATTGCCACTCCGTCTGGAATGATTCATTCAGCAATCCTGAAATAATATCGGGCCAGCCAGGCTCTGTAAACCGGATCGAGGAAACATGGTCTGCCCCCTGCCATATCAATTACTTCCCTTGAAACGAGGGCATTCTTTATTTTTGTGACATTTCCGGGAGTTCCAAGCCCGAATTTAATAGCTGTATCCTGGGCGCTGAATTTCTCCTCACCACTTAACATGGCATGGAGGAAATTTACCTGGGTATTGCTCAGGCTGTCCGTAAGTGTATGAAACAGCATGCTCATCTGCAGTACCAGGTCATCGAACGCCCTCCGGATGACATCCCTGCTGCATTCTGTTCCTGTTCTCAGCCAGGCCTGCCGTGCCAGTTGCTGGACATAATAGGGATGGCAATCAGTTAGTTCTGTTATGAGCCTGGCATCTTCAGCTCCGATTCTCTTTCCGGTGGCGGAAAATCGCCTGCGAATGTAAGGGATCCAGTCTCCGGCAGCTATCTTTTCAAGGAAAATGATATCTCCGAATTTGTAGAATGGCATTGACGGGGACGCAAATACGTCTATCATCATATGGCGCTTGCTTCCGTACAGGCAGTATGATACCATGTTGTGTCTTTGCCAGTGCGATCTCAGCTTCTTCTGAAAACCCAGCGGATCGGTGAAGGCTGATATGTTCTGGAACTCATCGATACATACAACGATCTTCTTCTTTCGTTCGTTGCCAATTTTCTGAGGGAGGTCCAGAATATCATCGGGAGTTCTCATCACCTCCTTCCAATCCATTGAAAGACTGAAGGTAGTACCGTGACCCGGGCTGAATGTAACACTTGGCATGAACCTTCCGAGAAGCCTCGTTGTGTTCTCAAGCAGCTCTTTTGCCCTGGTAAATGAGCTTCTCATTACGGCTGTCGCGTAGTATTCATAGAAATGCTCTTCCGTTCTGACATTATTCAGATCAACCATACAGAACCGGATCTCACGGTTATTCCTGGAAGCTAGCCTGGAAGCATGCTCAACAAGTGACGACTTCCCCCATCTTCGGGGAGAGATGATTATTGTGTTCACCGAAGATTTGAAATTCTGAACAAGCCGTAAAGTCTCATCATTTCGGTCGGTGAAGTTTTCGGCTGAGGCGATCTTACCAAAGACAAATGGAGCATCCATAAGTTTTTACATAAAGTTATACTATTTCATAGCAATATACAAATAAGTAATATACCTTTTTGTATATTACCATTTGGTATATAAATGTATTTATGATTTATATTCCGGATCATTTCCCGGGTAAAGTTCAGCAACCTTCATGAGAGAATTCTGTCAGAAATTTCTCACTTCGTGAAGAATAAAGTGGAATTTGATTGGAAAAAACTCCGGTTTTTTTTCATTATCTTCACCCGGTCCAACTATTTTATAATATATGGCTGACATTCAGACAATTTACCAGGAGACTATTAAATTTGCGGCGGAAAAGCACGGCGCACAGAAGGTTAAAGGAGCTAAAATTCCTTATGTTGTTCACCTGAGCAATGTTACAATGGAGATATTCATGGCTGCCCGAAAGACTCACGGGTTTGATCTCGGTTATGCTCTCCAGGTAGCTCTCCTTCATGACACAATAGAAGATACAGATACCACCCGCCAGGAGCTGGAAATGGTCTTTGGAAAGGATATTGCCGATGCTGTCTGGGCACTCACAGGAGACCCGAAACTGCTTAAAGAGTACAGGCTCTCCGACAGCCTGGCCAAGATAAGACAGTGTCCGCTTGAGGTGGGAGCAGTCAAGCTTGCCGATCGTATAACCAATCTGCAGGCCCCGCCTAAAAACTGGAGCAAGAGCCATATCAGTGACTACCTGTTTGATGCCCAGCAGATTCTCAAAGCTCTGCATGGTTCAAATGAATATCTTGAAACCAGACTTGCAGCCAAGATAGAGGAGTACGGAAAGTACCTCAAGGGAGTGCAGTCTGAGAGTCTGAGAGTCTGAAAGTCTGAGAGTCTGAGAGTCTTAAGGATTTGCGATTTGCAAAATGCAATTATTCGCTGACCGGGTCATAGAATTCAACAGAAAGTTGGAATTCAAGGGCAGTCTGCCCGACGGAATTAACATCATGAACCCCTTCAGGGGAGGGAACGACTATATCCTGCAGGTCTCATCCGCATTTTACAGGAAATTCTACAGTGACAACAGCCCAAGACGGTTGATTCTCGGTATTAATCCCGGCCGGTTTGGTGCCGGTTTCACCGGAGTTCCGTTCACAGACACAAAACGACTGACTTCAGAATGCGGTATACCATACACAGGGCGTCAGACACATGAACCCTCCTCTGTCTTTATCTATGAGATGATCAAGGCTTATGGCGGGCCGGAGAAATTCTACAGCCACTTCTATATCACCTCAATATGCCCCCTGGGATTCACACAGACCGGCCAAAACGGAAGGGAAAAGAACTACAATTACTATGACAGGCCTGACCTGACCGCGGCGGTCTACGACTTCATGACAGAAAACATCAGGAAGCAGATTGAACTCGGAGTACTGACCGACACCTGTTTCTGCCTGGGCACTGGTAAGAATGAGAAGTTTCTCCTTGAGCTTAACGCGAAGTATAAATTCTTCGGCAAAATCATTGCCCTGGAACACCCGAGGTTCATTATGCAATACCGCTCGAAGTCGATGCAGGATTATATCGGTAAATATCTGCAGTCCTTTCAGGCCTGCAGGTCAGGCAATCGAGGGCCGAGCGTCAAAAAATGATCCGCCGTCTGGCGGATCATTTTAGCGGAGGAGCCGGTTTGCAGGGCAGGCAATAGTGTTGACAAAGTGTGCCCAGGGCTAAATCGCAAATCGCAATTCCTATTGAAACAGGTTCCCGAGCAGCCCCTGCGCCTCCTTCCCCCTGTTGGGGCTCATAGGTGAGAGGGCGCGGATCAGCTTGCGGATGGGCATGCTCTGCAGCCAAACCTTTCCCGTGCCGCGCATGGTGGCCAGGAAGATCCCCTCGCCGCCGAAGACCATCGTCTTCAGGCTACCGGTCGTCTCAATATCAAAATCAAGCGAGGGCTCGTACGCTACGATACATCCTGTATCGATGCGAAGCGTCTCCCCGCTGAGCTGCTTCTCTATAACCGTCCCCCCGGCATGAACAAACATCTTTCCGTCGCCCTCCACGCGTTGCAGGATGAATCCCTCACCGCCGAGGAGCCCGGCTCCCAGCTTGCGGTTCAGCGTAACCGACAGCTTCGTGCCGAAGGCAGCACACAGGAAACCGTCTTTCTGAACTATCAGGCTCCCGTTGACGGTACGCAGATCAACAGGGATGATTGTCCCGGGGTAGGGAGCTGCGAAGGCCACCTTGCTCCTCATCGAACCTTTGTTGGTGAAGTGGGTGAGGAAGAGCGACTCGCCAGTCAGTATCCTGGAGCCGGCCTGGAAGAGCTTGTCCATCACACCCCGGTCAGGCGATGCACCGTCACCCATCCTGGTCTCGTAGGTGATACCCTGTTCCATGTACACCATAGTGCCGGCCTCGGCTACGATTGTTTCATTCGGATCGAGCTCTATCTCGACGAATTGGATATCGTCGCCGAAGATGCGATAGTCAATTTCATGTGATACCATAAGTCAGTGTTTTAATGATTCCGTTACGAAGTTATGATAATAGAGATTTATTTCAAGCGTGACTGCAGCAGGAAGACATGCGGGATCAGAATTCCGCCCTGTGATAATAGTGTTTCTACAACGCGGGATTGGGGATGATGCAGAGAAACTCGAAGGTCTCACCGAAGGGATTTTTGAACTGGTGCAGGTCACCAGGTCTGACAAAAAGGCTCTGACCCTCCGCAACCTCATGTTCAATGCCCTTCTCATCCACGGCGATGCCCCGGCCTCGCTCTATCTTGATCACATGCTCATAACTGTGGTTGTGGAACGGAGTGTTACCTCCGGGTGCAACGAAGAAGTGGCGCATTATGATGTTGCCTGATCCGTCACCGGGACCTATCAATATCTTCATCCTGACGTTGCTGGCACCTTCCATCTGCACCTCCGGTGCCATGATTTCGGCGTTGTTGTTTATCTTCATGATCCTCTCGTTTATGCTGTTCTCAAATGTACTTCAGAAACATCTGACGCATGCAAAAGTTTTGATCAAAGATGCCAAAACGACCACCTTCATGGTTTTGATCGGTTAAGTGCCTCCCCCTGCGGTGAAGAAGATCATACACCGGCGAGCCGTCGGCGGAAGAATGACAGCATCAGCACCACTGCAACCGCAACCATCATCACTGCAGCTGCAATAAAAATTGCCTGGTTATCACCCTGCCGTTTTATCATAATTCCTGCAAATGCCCATACAACCGCCAGCCCGATGAAGGGATTCTCCAGCCGCCATATGGTCAGTGAAACGATGACCGCACCCATCACGATCATTATGATCGTCCAGGTCTGGTCGCTGATCCCGGATCCGCCCCACCCGTAACTCACCAGCAGAGCAGTTGCATTGGCTATGGTGGCAATGCATATCCATCCCAGGTAGACCCCGAAACCGGCTTTTATGAATGCATCAGGCAGATCCCGGATGAACACATTGATCCAGATAAGCGATACAAGCAGCCCTGCCATCAGTATGAGCGAGAGAGGCAGCCTTTCATAATGCCAGGCGATGATCCATAGTGCATTGAAGATGCAGGTTAAGCCAAAGAGCCAGCCCATGCGGAAGATGACTGCCTGGTAAGAGGTAGTGAACTGGATTACGCAAAATATCAGAAGCAGGATGTAGATCACGCCCCATATTGAGAAAGTCACACCTGCCGGTGTGAACAGGTTCGGGTAGGCATCGGAGAGCTGGCCGGTAGTCTTGCCGTTCAGCGGCAGTGCGTTTGCCAGGTAGTTCATCACTACCATTCCGGCGAAAAGAATCAGGTTCAGATATTTCATAGCTGCGGTTTGAAGGTTAGCTGTTCACCTAAAACTGGCACAATACGAATTTAGAAATTATTCCGGTACTGTACTGTGATGGTGCAGATAAAAATCAACACTCCCTTATTGAATCGCCTCCGGGTCTGCAGAGAAACCACCTGTTGTGCTCCAGTTCATGTTTCAGGATGTATTGTTCACCTGCAACGGTCTCCACCATGAAGTAATCTGCAACCGGATGCTTCTGCTCCTGATCCCACTGGTACCATCGGTCAATTACATCCTTGACCTCGTGCCTGGTGTTATGCCACATGAAACACTTTGGGGTTTCGTCATCCTTATAGCCTGAGTAGCATTCGGTCCTTATGTGAATCAGCTCTTTCACACTGTTGAGTTTTTTAGTTGAAAGTCCCTCATTCACAAAGATAAGCTTTTCAGTGATCGATGTCAAGCGGAGGAGGCGGAGTGAGAACAAGCTTATATTTTGCCGAGGAGAGTACCGCATCGCTGCTGAAATGATCAGTATAGAACCTTCCCTCTATATAATCATCTGCCTGGGAAAGGTAAAACTCGCTTCCGGGCACGCCCGAGATCCCCCCCGGTATGATTGTAAGAGATGAATCCCAGTCGGCGGTGTTGAAGATATGTCTGACTGATGCTCCGATTACTGCATCAAAACCGGGTTTTAATGTAAAGAACGGGCAGACGGTGTGATCACTTCCTCCTACAGGGTATTTCTCTGAATTCAGATGAAGGATTGAACCCAGTATCTTTACTGAACCCAATGGGTGCGTAAACGTGACAGTGTGTATCTTTCCCCATTTCCAGTGTTCAGGATGGTGGCCATGATCCTTTTCAAGGGAAGCGATTGCTTCTGTGAAACTCCTGCGTACTATGTCATCCAGAGTCTCCGTACCTTCCGTGGTGATGTCATCCACCATCTCGTCAGATCCTTCCGCCAGTAACCTGTAGATGTAGTATTCGGCCGATATATCCCACATATTGTCAAACAATTCACCAAGCTCATCAGCAAGGAGGTTTCGCTTGAAGCTGATCCTGAAGTATTCAAGCAGGGTTGGTGAGATCAGCGAAGGGCTCATATCATAATCCCAGGAAAAGAGGGTATCAAGCATAGCCGCCTCAAGTGGTGAGACCGGGACATAGTCCTCCCGTATCCTGAGTATCACAGGGGTCATCAGTCGTGCCAGGTCCGAGTGCTGGTCGGTAATCATCATGCAGAAGTCGTCAGTACCGAGCTTTCCCTTCTCCCCTAGCATAGTTCTGATGCGGTTGATGCGGTATGGCAGCTCAAAGGTGTTGCTGATGAACCAGGGATAGTCATCATCCACACTCCTGTTATTTGCCGATGAGACATAACCCGATGCGGGATTGAATACCCAGGGCATCTGTTCAAACGGAACATACCCTTTCCAGTCATACTCATCGGTCTCGCCGTTCCGGATCATTATTGCGCTGCCGTTCCTGACAGGGATTCCGCCGCAGCTGCTCATCCCGATATTACCCATGGTATCAGCGTAAACGCAATTCTGGCTGATAGCCCTGAACAGGCTCAAGGCTGACCTGAAGTCGTCCCATCCCCGGGCCCGGTTGATAAGCCAGACGGCCTTCACCTCATCACTTTCATCATAACCTGACCACTTCATGCTTATTGCTGATTTCTCATGACCTTGTAGTCCCGTCAGGTAATCATATCCTATCCATTGAAGGTCCGGAGAGATGTCGGTAATATCAATGCAACCTGAGATAACAGGCCCTCTGTGAGTGAAACGGATGGTTACAGTATCCGCCTTTTCTCCCCTGATATTCACAGCCATTTTCATCTTTGTCATTTCCCTCCATTCACCGTTGAACAGGTAGAGGTCAGGATTGGCGGGATTGAGCTTTTCGGCATAGAGGTCGATAGCATCGACCCTGAAGTTGGTCATTCCCCAGGCGATGGAACTGTTATGGCCGGCTATTATGAAAGGCGCTCCCGGGATCAGCACCCCTGTAACATTCAGTTCACCGGGGATAACCTGGTGCATCTGCATCCATATTCCGGGTAAGGGAAGGTTCAGATGCATATCATTTGACATCAACGGCATCCCGGTATCACTTCTGTATCCGGTCACAGCCCAGTTATTGCTGGAAGAGAGAGTTGATACTCCGAGGTCGGATATACCGGTTAATGAAGAGATCATCTCCCTGGTGCGAAAGATGATGCTGTCACTAATGGCAAAATCAGGATATACAACCGCATCTGCTGCCCGCCAGTCGGGTATCAGGGAAGCTGCCATTGTGGCACCAACCTTTCTGAACAGCTGATACACAAAGAGTTCAGCAGTAAGATTTCGGCAGTCGAGGTTCCAGCCCATGAGGCCTATTATGCTTGCAATATTTTCAGGGGTCCAGGGCTCCGGAGTGTATGAAAGGAGTCTGAATTCAAGTGGCAGGCGCTTTCCGCACGAGGCAATATAAGCATTTACACCGTCAGTATATGCGGTCAGACAATCGAGGATGCGGGGATCTTCATTTTCAATCAGGTGTTTCGATTTTTCCTGGATGCGCAGGCACCTGGAAAAGATATCAGCCTGTACAAATGACTTCCCGAAGATCTCCGCGAGGCGGCCCGATGTGCTCCTGCGCACCAGGTCCATCTGCCACAGCCTCTCCTGTGCCGCAATATAACCCGTGGCCATGTAAAGGTCGTGCTCATTCTTCGCATAAAGATGTGGAATACCCCGCTCATCGCGGTAGATGGTTACGGTGTCAGTAAGCCCTGAGAGTGGCATAGTACCTTCATATTGCAGGTTTGATATTCTGTCAGTGATCCCGGTCACTTCAGACAGGCCCGGGAGGGAAGATGCCAGGAACGCCACTCCCGCAAGGAATATACGAACAGGAAAGATCATCCCACTATGCAACATTTCTCTAAAATTAGGAAATTCTTAAGCTGAATCGAGTAGGAGGAAAATGAAATAGGTTTCCTCCTATTTCATTTTCCGACCTCT
>ENA-UOOK01001831-UOOK01001831.1-fermentation-metagenome-genome-assembly--contig:-NODE-1831-length-27438-cov-6.575467_pt1 | contig 27438 bp, 22 predicted proteins | sample MGYA00245777_ERZ724023 | MGnify/ENA primary metagenome ERZ724023 (study PRJEB28704, sample SAMN03018312) | fermentation metagenome | biome: anthropogenic terrestrial biome; feature: soil; material... | reverse complement strand
CAAATGAAAATAGATGAGATAGATGTGCAGATTTTGTATGAGTTACAAACAGATAGTAGAATTTCCATAAGGGAGTTATCTAAACGAGTAAATCTTTCGCCGCCTTCTGTTGCAGAGAGGGTGAGAAGGCTTGAGGATAATAACATTATTGAGGGATATACAATCCGTCTAAACAAAAATAAACTTGGATTTGTAATCGATTGTATAATTGAAGTCACGATGAAGAATGGACAACACGAAAAGTTTAAAAATTTTATTAAGGATTACAAATACAGTGAATGGTGCTACAGAATTGCCGGCTCTGCTTGCTTTATAGTTAAATTGTCGGTTGCTTCTTTAGAGGATATTGAACAGTTCATAAATGCCATATCCCCATATGCTCTAACAGAGACATCCATCGTTTTTTCAAAAGTGGAAGTTAATAATAAAATTAATAAGTTCTTATATTTTTAACCGATACTATTGAAATTAAATGAAAACACTTATAGCTAACAGCCAGTGAGCTATAAGTGTTTAAATGAGGAGTTCCAACCGATATTGTAAGCAACAATTAGGATAACTTTACATTACCTTTCATTATTATTTTTGATATATTATGCTTTTTAAATTACAGGATAATTTAATTCGTCATATTCATTCATTTTAGGTGAATAATAAATCAAATATATTAAATCATATTTAGATGTAAAAATTTATTTTGCCCAAATGTAAAAACGTAAAAAATAATGTTGACAAATACAGTGCTGTTTGATACAATTTATATTCGCAAGAGCCGCACGGATCAGGTTAAAACTAAAACGCAAAGTACCTGCAAAGGCGAGACTGGGAAGAGGAGGTAAGTTATGTACGCAATTATAGAAACAGGCGGAAAACAGTACAAGGTTCAAGAGGGCGATGTTATAAGAATTGAAAAGTTAAACATTGCTGACGGAGAAAAAGTAAAATTTGATAAAGTTTTGCTTTTGTCCGAAGAAGGAAAATTAAATGTTGGAAAACCATATGTTGACGGGGCATCGGTCGAAGGTCAGATTGAAGGCCAGGGAAAAGCTAAAAAGATATTAGTTTTCAAATATAAACCCAAAAAAGATTATAGAAAGAAACAAGGTCATCGTCAGCCATATACACAGGTTAAGATTGAAAAAATAGTTGGTTAATATATGATTATAGTTACTGTATTTAGAACTAAAAGTGAAATCAACGGTTTTATGGTTGAAGGGCATTCTGATTATGCCGAAGAAGGAACGGACATAGTGTGTGCGTCGGTTTCCATATTGTGTTATACTGTTCTTAATTCAATTAACCTGGTTGCAGGAATTGAACCGGAAAATATGAGTTATGATGTTGACGAAGAAACAGGTTTAATGAGTTTAAGAACTTTGGTTAATAACGATAGGACTGATGTAATATACAGAAGTTTCATGGTGGGAATCGAATTGTTGATAGAAGATTACAGCAACTATATTACACTTAAATTAGAGGAGGTGTAAATGTGCTATTAAAATTAAACTTACAGTTATTCGCACATAAAAAAGGCGTAGGAAGTTCAAAAAACGGTCGTGACAGCAATTCTAAGAGACTTGGAGTAAAAAGAACAGATGGTCAATTTGTATTGGCGGGAAATATTCTCGTAAGGCAGAGAGGGACCAAACTTCATCCGGGTTTGAACGTAGGTATAGGAAGCGATGATACATTGTTTTCAAAGGTAGACGGAAAAGTCAAGTTTGAAAGAAAAGATAAAACAAGAAAGCAAGTTAGTGTATATCCTTGTGAATTGGAAGCATAATAAATATAACAGAGGGGCTGCCGCATTTAGAATATAAATACTACCCTGATTCGGCAGCCCCTTTCGTATAATTTGAAAAAGGGTGGAATAAGATGTTTGTTGATATAGCTAAAATCAGTGTTAGATCCGGTAATGGCGGAAATGGAAGTGTTGCGTTCAGACGTGAAAAATATATACCAATGGGCGGACCGAACGGAGGAGACGGAGGCCGTGGAGGCAGTGTTATTTTAGTTGCAGACGAAGGCTTGAGAACATTGATGGATTTTCGATACAAAAGGCACTATGAAGCTGAAAATGGTCAGGATGGAAGCGGGAAAAAACAATATGGTTCAGATGGAAAGGACCTGGTATTGAAGGTACCTGTGGGAACTTTAATAAAAGATGAGGAAACAGGTATTGTACTGGCTGATTTAAAAATAAATGATCAGAAGTATACTGTTGCAAAAGGCGGGCACGGAGGAAAGGGAAATGTAAAATTTGCGAACTCCGTAAGAAGAACCCCTCGTTTTGCCGGATCCGGTAAAAAGGGAGAATTTTTTAGAATAATTTTGGAGCTGAAGTTAATAGCGGATGTTGGTTTAATCGGTTTCCCTAATGTTGGAAAATCAACTATCTTATCTTCAATAACAAACGCAAAGCCTAAAATAGCAAATTATCACTTTACAACGTTAAAACCGAATTTAGGTGTTGTAAGGGTAGGAGAAGGTCACAGCTACGTCCTGGCAGATATACCGGGTTTAATTGAAGGCGCATCTGCAGGCTCGGGACTGGGCATTGAATTTTTAAGGCACGTGGAAAGAACCAAGATTCTTCTCCATGTAATTGATGTATCAGGGCAAGAAGGCAGAGATCCGGTGGAAGATTTTTATAAGATTAATGAAGAATTGAAAAAATACAGCGAAAAGCTGTTGGAAAAAGAACAGATTATTGTGCTTAATAAATTGGATTTGCCAAATGCACAGGAGCAATCCGAGAGAATTAAAAACGAATTTTCTAAGAACTATAAAATAATCGAAGTTTCGGCGGCAACTGGGAAAGGGCTTGATGTTTTAAAGAAAAAAGCCTATGAAAGGCTTCTTAAAGTTGAAACTGAAACTGAATTTGTTGATGAAAATCAAGTTGAAAAACTTCTTGACAGAAAACAAAGAGACACAATTACCGTCTCAAAAAAAGATGGCTGTTATGTGGCTGAAGGAGACTTTTTAGAAAGACTTGTGAATTCTACGAACTTTGATGATTTCGAATCTTTCGGCAATTTTCAAAAAGTTCTTTTTGATAAGGGTGTAATAGAAAAGTTAAGGAAGCTTGGGGCAAAAGAGGGAGATCTTGTGAACGTGTGTGGGGTTGAATTTGATTTTGTGGACTAAAATACCCTACGCTCTATTATCCTCCCAGAGTAACATCCTGAATATCATACCACTTCATTGCGTCATGAAATTGTTTCGGTTTAAAATCCGGCCACATTTCATCTATGGTATAAATATCTGAATAAACTGATTGAATTGGAAGAAACCCCGACAATCTTTTTCGTCCTCCCCATCTTAAGATTAAATCAATCCTGGATATATCCTTTGAATGAAGGCTGTCCATAATATTTTTCCTGTTTGAACTGCCTGCAAGATTGGAAATGTCCCAGTCCCATCCATAATTGACTAAAAAGTTAACCCTGATGCCTCCTGAACCTATGTTTGTTCTTTCGGTGTATTTTAATAAATCTCTTGGAAAGATCGATGAATTTGTGTTGCCTATAACAAGTAGCGACACATTTTCTTCAGCTATTAAATTTACTGCATCGATACAGGATTTCACAAATGCTTCAATTTGATTTTTCGGTCTTTTGCAGTTGTCTGTGGTAAAACCGTAATATGTTATTTCATTTATGCCGTATTCCTGTGCCAACTTTAATGCTTGAAGCCCGGGATTAAGGCCGTACTTGTAACCATCTTGCTTTTCAAATCCCTTGCTTTGCGCCCACCTTCTGTTACCGTCAGGTATGAGCCCTATATGTCTTGGTATTCTCATATAAACACACCTTTCTGTTCTATATAATGGTATTATTGGCACTTAGCATATAATTATTCCTCCGTAGTTTTTCATTTTAAAATTTATATTAAAATATACACTTGAATTGGGATTGATTATAGATTAAGGTTTAATAAAGGCTGATTTGATATAATAAAATTTATGCGAAACATAAAATTGTTCTTTTACGTATAATTTACAAAAGAATGGCTTAATTATTACAATCTTATTGTAATATGTATTCATTAAATAAAAGGAGGTGAAAATATGATAAAAGGTATATTATTTGATAAAGATGGAACTTTGATAGATTTTTCTTTATGGAGAAATGCTGGGATAAAGGTTATTAAGAAAATCATGAATGAATATGGACTGAATGACGAGAAGCTTTTTAAGGATCTACAAAATGCTGTAGGAATTACCGAAAACGGAGTTGATCCTTTTGGAGCATTGGCATACAGGTCTCACGAAGACATGGCTGGAGAACTCCATTTCATATTGAAAAAATATAGAGAAATTGATTTGGCAAGATTTCAATCCCATGTGTCTGAATTGCTGAAAAAAGAGGTTTTAAGAGATAATGTGGAGTTTAAAGAAATAACAGATTTAAGGGCTTTGTTTGAGCATTTAAAATCAATTGGAATTAAAATCGGACTTGCAACTGCAGATTCACGTCAATCTGCCATGTATATGATTAACAAGCTGAAGCTTAATGATTATTTTGATTTTATAGGTTCTTACGACGGCATTATGCAACCTAAGCCTCACAGTGATATGTGTGTTAGATTTTGCAGGATGCATGGATTAACTCCAGATCAGGTTGCCATAGTTGGTGATTCTTACAACGATATGGTTTTTGCAAAAAATTCAGGGGCCGTTGGCGTTGGCGTGTTGTCCGGAGTAAGCTGCAAAATTAATTTAAAGGATGCTGCGGATTTAATGATTCCTTCGGTAAACTTACTGTTTGACGAAAAGTTTCTTAAATCGTTAGAAGATGTAAGCAGCCAAGTTCCCATGGAACTTAAGACAGCTTAAAAGCCTATGAATTACGTTTGTAATTCAAGGCTTTATTTTTTTCTCAAATTTAGTTATAATATATGGTAATTAGGTAATAATATACAAGAATAAAATAGTTAAGGGAGGAGTGTATTTATATGAACGAATTTGAGAAAATAAAAAAAATGTATGATTCGGGGTTCAGGTGCATACGTTATGATGATACAAAAGACGGAGAGATGTGTATATATTTTAAAAATTTTGAAAATGAAGATTCGAAGGCTATGAAAGTTACAGATTTTGAAGAAAAGATGCAAATTAAAAGTTTTATAGATCAGAACTCTATGAAATAGTTTAGTATTCTAGTAAAGGTGCAAAAACTTGCTCCTTTTTTCTTCTTGTATTGATTTTACTTATAATATATAATAGATAAGTATAAAACAAATAAAACATTGCCGGTTTGTCCGGCTTTATGTATTTATTAATCAAGCCGGCAAGCGGCTTGAACTTATAATTTACAGTTAAGAGAAGTGGAGGAGTTATGAGTACAGCAGATAAAATTTTCATTCAAACGTGCAAGGATATACTCTCAAACGGTGTATGGGATACGGAATATAATGTAAGACCAAGGTGGAAGGACGGTACACCTGCTCATACAATAAAAAAGTTTGGAATAGTGAACAGATATAATCTGCAGGAAAGCTTTCCTATTTTAACTTTGAGGAAAACAAATTTCACTGCTGCCGTTGATGAACTGCTGTGGATATGGCAGAAAAAATCTAATAATGTGAATAATTTAAACAGCCACATTTGGGATTCCTGGGCTGATGAAACGGGTTCTATAGGGAAAGCTTACGGCTATCAGCTGGGATTAAAGCATAAATACAAAGAAGGAGAATTTGACCAGGTCGACAGGGTAATTTACGAACTGAAAAACAATCCGGCTAGCAGGAGAATTATTACCAATATTTATAATTTTCAGGATCTTCATGAGATGCATCTTTACCCATGTGCTTACAGTATGACATTTAATGTTTCGGGAAATAAATTAAATGCTATATTAAATCAGCGCTCGCAGGACATGCTTGCAGCTAATAACTGGAATGTTGTGCAGTATTCAATACTGGTGCACATGATGGCACAGGCAAGTGGATTAGTTGCGGGGGAGCTCGTTCACGTTATAGCTGATGCACATATTTATGACAGGCATGTTCCGATAATTGAAAAGTTAATAGAAAAGGAAGAGCATGAGCCTCCTATACTTATGATAGATAAGACAATTAGCAATTTTTATAATTTTACGGTAGATAGCTTTAAATTGGTTAATTATGAGTATAATCCGTTTAAAGTGAAAATTCCTATAGCAATATAAAGGAGATTTTATGAAACTAATAGTTGTTGTAGCAAAAAATTGGGCCATAGGCTTTAAAGGTGGGTTATTGTTTAAATTGCCAGGCGATATGGAGTTTTTCAAAAACACTACTATGGATAAAGTTGTTGTTATGGGGAGGAATACTCTTTTGTCGTTCCCGGACGGAAAGCCATTAAAAGATAGGACGAATATTGTTTTGACTACAAACAGAGATTTTGTGGCAGAAGGGTGCATTGTATGCCATTCTCTCGATGAGCTGTTTGAAGAATTGAGCAAATTAAACGATGATGATGTATATGTAATAGGCGGAGGCAATATATACAACAAGCTATATCCTTACTGCAGTGAAGCATATATTACCAAGGTAGATGCTGTGGTCAGTGCAGATGCCTTTCTTCATAATTTTGATGAAGATAATGGCTGGTATTTATCATATGCGTCTGAAATACATGAAGAGAATGGATTAAAATTTACGTTTAACACATATAAAAACAAAATGGCAGAAACCTACGAGCAGAAGGATTCAAAATAAATTAATATTGTAAAAAATTACAGTTAAAACATTATTAAAATGGAAAAGTTAATCAGTTCCAATACATTTTCTTGAAATAATTACATTTATCAAACGGGATAAGTAAATTAAAATACTAGCAATAATTTAAGGCTGTCATAAGGCAGCCACTTTTGTAAATTTTTTGATTATATTGTCCTTTTGTAATAGTGATTATTAATTTTTTTATTTCTGGAGCTTTTAAACTTTAATATAATTTTGACATATCTGCCTAAACAATATATAATTAATGATAATTTAATAAGGTGGAGAGGTAAGAATGAAATATTTAGATAATATAAATTCACCAGAAGACCTAAGAAAGTTAAATATAGATGAATTAAAGGCGCTGAGCAGTGAAGTTAGAGAATATATAATTGAAAACGTATCAAAAACAGGAGGGCATTTGGCGTCAAATTTAGGAGTGGTAGAATTAACAATTGCTCTTCATTATGCACTTAACACTCCTAATGATAAAATAATATGGGATGTGGGACATCAGTCTTATGTTCATAAAATATTAACAGGCAGAAAAAATCAGATGCCTACGTTAAGGCAGTTAAATGGAATAAGTGGATTTCCGAAACGTTCCGAAAGCATTTACGACGTATTTGACACAGGTCACAGCAGCACTTCCATTTCAGCTGCAATGGGAATGGCCAGGGCGAGAGATTTAAAAAATGAAAATTATGAAATAGTGGCAGTAATAGGGGATGGAGCACTTACAGGAGGTATGGCATTTGAAGCACTGAACGATGCCGGCAGAAGCAATGCTAAGCTTATAATAGTTTTAAATGACAATGAAATGTCCATATCACCTAATGTAGGAGGAATGTCCAGTTATCTCAGAAAGTTAAGGACAGACGTCAGGTATCTTTCAACCAAAAGGGATATGGAAAAGTTTTTAGATAAGTTGCCCTTGGGAGGAAAGAGGCTTAAATCTTTTTTAAAGAGAGTCAAGGATGGAATCAAACAAATGGTTGTACCCGGAATGCTGTTTGAAGAGCTGGGTTTAACATATATGGGTCCAATAGATGGTCATAATATTGAAGAACTTTTAAATTCATTCAAAACGGCTAAAAACATAGAGGGCCCTCTTATAATGCATTTGATAACTAAAAAAGGAAAAGGATATAAGTATGCTGAACAAATGCCAAATAAATTCCATAGTGTGCCTTCTTTTAATACTTTAACGGGAGAAAAACTTAAAAAAGCAACAAAGCCTTCCTATTCAGATATTTTTGGAAACAAGCTTTGTGAAATGGCACAAAAGAATAAAGATATAGTTGCAATTACCGCTGCAATGACAGATGGTACAGGATTGTCAGGTTTTGCAAAGAAATTTCCTGACAGAATATTTGATGTAGGCATTGCGGAGCAGCATGCGGTTACCATGGCTGCAGGGCTTGCGGTAAGTGGTATTACCCCTGTAGTGGCTGTTTATTCGTCATTTTTGCAAAGAGCATATGACCAGATTATTCATGATGTGGCAATGCAGAATCTCCATGTTGTTTTAGCTATTGACAGGGCAGGATTGGTGGGAAGCGATGGTGAGACCCATCAGGGGGTTTTTGATGAAGCGTTTTTAATGCAGATACCGAATATGACTGTTATGGCTCCTGCTGATTACAGAGAATTTAAGAGCATGATTGAATTTGCAGTAAATGAATATGACAGTCCTATTGCGGTAAGATACCCGAAAGGAATTTCAAAAGGGAATATAAATAACAGCAACAATAAAATAGAAAAAGGAAAGGGTATTATTGTTGCCGAAGGAAAAGATGTAACAATTGTAGCGTCCGGCAAAATGGTGGATGTTGCGTTGGATGCCGGCAAAGCACTTAAAAGCAGCGGCGTATATGCAGAAGTTTTGAATCTAAGGTTTATTAAGCCGTTAGATGAAAATATGATTTTGAAGTCTGTAAATAAAACTAAAAGAGCGGTTATTATAGATGAGGCGCCTTTATATGGAACAGCTATGATGATAAAAGGAATTATTCCGGGTTCTGTGGATGTAATACTTGAAACATTGCCGGATGAATATATAAAGCACGGTACTGTTGATGAACTGTTGAGTGAAAACAAGTTGGACCCGCAGAGCATAGCAGATGATATAAAAGAAACATGGTGGAACAAGACTCCGAATATTCGTTTGCTGCCATAATATAATTTAAGCCGAAAACAATTATGTGCCTTTTCAGCCCCGTTATTCGATATATTCTATAAAATATAATATTTACTATTGAAATTTTAAGCATAATATTTTAATATTATTGTATACTTAAAAAATAATGTGAAATTAAGCTATAAAATATAATATATCACTCTAAGTCAAAGGAAGATAAAGGGGATTTGAAGATGAATAAAATAGAAATATTTATTGGTGGTAGGAAATATAGTGTCAAAACTGATGAAAGTCCCGAATATGTTAAGCGTTTAGAAACTATTATAAATGACCAGATTAATTTGATAGCAAATTCCAACAAAAGATTTAATGAAATGGATAAATTGATATTATCATCTTTTGTTATTGTTGATAAATACATTAAGCTTACAAACGAAGTTAGTGATTACAAAAAAGAAATATATGATGAGATGCAGGTTTTAAAAGAAGAAAAAGAAAAGGCGGATGCCAACCTGTCTGATGCAATTCTTGAAAAGGAAAAATATAGAGAAAGGCTTTTGGCAAGAGATAACGACAGAGAATATTTAAACTCACAAATATCCAGGCTGCAGGAAAAATCAGATGAACAGGAGCAGCAGCTTTTAAAGAGCGAAATGCTTATTAATGAATTAAAAAGTAAAAATGAAGAATTAGAAGAAGCTCGCCAGGAATTGGAAAACGAACGTGAGAATTTTACGAAAGAATTAAGCTTAATGAACAATACAAAAAGCAGTTTGAACGGAAGAATTTCTAAGCTTCAGCTTAAGCTTAACGAAAGAGAGCAGACTATTGCGAAGCTTGAAAAAAATGTAAGAGAATTAAAAAATACCAATGAAGAAAAAGCACAGAAACTATATAATATTAACGAGGAACAACAGAAATTAAGTTTAACAGTTGAATCTAAAGACAAAGATATTGATTCATTAAATAATAAAATAAACACATTGCAGAATAAATTGTATGAAAAAGACGGAATTATAGAGAATAAAGAAAAGGCCTCTTCGGAATATAAAAATAATTCTGAGGAGTTAAAGGAAAAGTATGACAGTTTAAACAGCGAAAAAGAAAAATACTTAGAAGAGTTGCTGGAGATAAATAACGACAAGGAAAATTTAATAAACAGCATTAATGAGCTTCAGGAAAAACTAAATCGCAGAGAAGCTGAAAATTTTCAAAATCAGTTGGAAATTGACAAGCTGAAAAAAGACAACAAAGAACTGATGGATCTTCTTGAAGAGGAAACATCTGTTTAAAAACAACGAGAACGCTTGTGCGTTCTTTTTTAAAAACAGGAGAAAAAATGAAACAAAAGGCAGAATTGCTGGCACCAGCAGGGAGTATGGAATCTTTTTATGCCGCAGTTAACAGCGGGGCAGACTCGGTGTACTTAGGCGGGAAGATGTTTAATGCAAGGTATAATTCTCAAAATTTTAATAATGAAGAAATTAAACATATAATTTCTTATGCCCACAACAAGAATGTGAAAATTTATGTAACTTTGAATACTGTGTTGAAAGATACGGAAATTGTTGATGCATTGAATAATGCTTTATTTTTGTATGAAAATGATGCGGATGCTGTTATTGTTCAGGATTTGGGATTGCTTTATTTAATCAAAAAATTTATTTCTGATATGCCTGTAAACATTAGTACCCAGGCATCGGTATATAACCAGTATGGAGTTAATTTTTTTAAATCCTTTCATGTAAGTAAGATTATAATGGCAAGAGAAATGTCTCTAAAACAGCTTAAAGAAGTTGTAGAATGTACGAGTACAGCTTTGGAGGTGTTTATTCACGGAGCTCTCTGTGCCTGCTATTCCGGTCAGTGCTACATGTCAAGCTTTTTAGGCGGAAGAAGCGGAAACAGGGGAAAATGCGCACAGCCATGCAGATTAAACTACAGTTTTTATGATAATGAAAAAAATCAGCTGACTGAAAATTTTAAAAATTTTCCTGTACTGAGCATGAAGGACTTACTTACCGGTGAAACCGTAAGGGATCTTATAGATGCAGGTATTACTGCATTTAAAATTGAAGGTAGAATGAAGGGCCCTGAATATACTTCTGCTGCAGTGGAATATTACAGGCAAATAATAGATGACTATTATGCGGAGAAAAACACTCAATGTGAAGAGCTTAAAAAAAGAGCCATCTCAACATTCAGCAGAGGATGTACCAATTCATATTTAAAACCGTCTCAGGATGATGAAATGTTCGCAGGGACAAGTTCCGGCGTACAAGGCAAGGATATGAAACATGTGCAGAAGGAGACAAGGAAAAAAATTCAGGAATTTTCTCAATTCAGAAGAAATAAGCTCAGCTTTGTAATAACCTTAAAGGCTGGAGAACAGGCTGTTTTAAAGGCATCCGACAGTAAAAACACCATTGTTGTCAGAAGTGAAGAACCTTGCGAAACGAGTATTAAAAATCTTGTAACCGAAGAGATGATACGTGAACAATTGGGAAAACTGGGGAATACAATTTTCGAACTTGAAGAATTAAATATTTTAAAAGAAGAAAAAGAAGAAAATGTATTTATAAAAAAAAGCACTTTAAATCGCTTAAGGAGAGATGCTGTAAGACTCCTGTATGAAAAGGGCTCCATTTGTTACAACAGACCAGAATTAAAAAAAATCACAGGAAAGGAGGTATTTTCTTGTAATGAGATAAGGAAATGTATAAAGCCTCAATTAAGCTTAAAAATAAATAATGAAAATGAGGTTTATTTAGTAGATAAACTTAAGGTAAAAAGATTATATGTACCATGTGATTTTGATATGGAACTGGTTAAAAGTATCAATGTAGGTGAAAAATATTTATACTTGCCAAATATAGTATCTGAGGCTCAGTATGGTGATTTTAAAAAAAACATGAAACTGTACGAAGAAATATTTGATGGAGTAATGATAAATAATGTAGGAAGTTTTTATTTCTTCAGGAAAAACAGCAGATTGAAACTTCACTGTGGGCCTTTTTTCAATATTGTTAATTCACTTTCGGTAAAATTATTGGAAGAACAGGGTGCCGAAGGTTTTACGTTTTCTGTAGAGGCAAATATAAAAGACATGAAGAGTATTATGACGCATTCTTCAATTAAGGCGGAGATTGTGGCTCATGAGTATGTACAGATGATGGTTATGAAAAACTGCCCTGTTTCATTAATAAAAGGCTGCAAAGGACATGAAAACTGCGATACATGTAAAAACAGATATAAATATGCCCTAAATGACAGAAAGGGAGCTTTTTTTCATATGGAAAGAAAACGAGGACTTACCTATATCTATAATTCAGTTCCATTGTCAATTTTAAGAAGAGCTGAAGATTTTGCAAGTCTAAATATAGAATATTTTTTAATAGATACTAAATGGGTTAACAATCCAAGGGAAGTAATTGACGCACTTTACAGAGAAATTAATGGAATTGAAACTTTAAATATTTTAAAGGAAAATAGCTTCACAAGAGGTCACTATTTTAAAAATACTTTATGATTACAAATATATAAGGGGAAAGCATGAAACAAAAATCAAAGTCGGCCTTAGAATTTGATAAGATAATCAAAAGGCTTTTAGAATTTGCGGAAACAAGCGGCGGTAAAGAAGAAGTGAAAAGATTGGATGTATCGTCTGCTCTGGACGTAGTTAGATATAGGCAGAAACAAACAGCGGAAGCACTTTCAATTATAATTGAAAAAGGGAATCCTCCTTTAGGAGGAATATTTGATATAAAGGATTATGTAAAAATGGGCTCTATGGGAGGTATAATTTCCCTAAGGGGTATGTTAAATTGCGCTGATACGTTAAGATCTGCAAGGTTACTTAAAAATTATGTACTTTTAAACAACATGGAAGATCGAAGTTATGAAATCTTGGATGAATTATGTGAAGGGATTTATACTGATAAGGAAATTGAAGATAAAATATACGACATTATAATTGATGATGAAGAAATTGCAGATGATTCAAGTCCTGAATTAAAACGTATGAGAAGAGAAATAAGGCTCAGGCAAAATTCTGTAAAAAATAAAATAAATCAAATGGTAAGCTCCCAGGTTATGCAGAAATACCTGCAGGAAGCTATAGTTACCATGCGAAACGACAGATATGTAATACCTGTAAAAAAAGAATATAAGAGCATGGTTAGAGGTATTATTCATGATCAATCATCAACAGGCTCAACCTTTTTTATTGAACCTGAAGCCATTGTTGAAATGACAAATGAAATATCTGTACTAAAAGGTGAAGAAAAAAAAGAAGTTGAGAAAATACTTCTGGAACTCAGCAGTATAATAGGGAGCATTGGTTCCGAGATGCTTAAGAACCAGGAAATTTTAACCGAACTTGATTTTATATTTGCAAAAGGTAAATATGCTGTCAGTATTAATGGAATTGAACCTAAGGTCAATGATAGGGGATACATCAGAATAAAAAAAGGGAGGCATCCGCTTATAGATCCCAAGTCAGTTGTTCCTATAGATGCACATCTTGGAGATGAATTTACTACATTGATTATAACTGGTCCCAACACAGGTGGAAAAACTGTTTCCTTAAAAACTATGGGATTGTTTGTGCTTATGGGTATGGCAGGTTTGCACTTACCTGCTGAATATGGAACTGAAATATCTGTGTTCAGTGATGTTTATGCTGATATAGGAGACGAACAGAGTATTGAACAGAGCCTTAGTACGTTTTCTTCCCACATGACCAATATAGTTAAGATCATGCAGGAAGTTGATGAAAAGTCATTTGTGCTGTTTGACGAACTTGGAGCAGGTACAGATCCCACAGAAGGCGCAGCTTTGGCCATTGCCATACTTGATATACTACACGAAAGAAAAATTCTTACATCTGCTACCACACATTATAGTGAACTTAAGCTTTATGCACTTACGACAAAAGGAGTAATAAACGGCAGTGTGGAATTTAACGTAGAAACACTTAGCCCTACTTACAAGCTTCTTATTGGTGTACCCGGAAAATCCAACGCATTTGAAATATCCGAAAAATTGGGACTGAAACGGGAAATAATTGATAAAGCCAAACGAACTATCGAAACCGATAAGGTTGAATTTGAAGATGCACTGAAACAAATAGAGGAGAACCGTATATATATTGAAGAAAAGAAACGTGAAATCAACAGGATAAACGAAGAAAGCAAAAAGAAACATTCAAGTTTTCTTGCAAAAGAAAGGAAATCCCTTGAAAAAAGTGAAAAGATGGTTAATGAAGCAAATTATGAGGCAAGAAAAATAATTGAAAATGCCAAAAGGGAAGCTTCAGAAATCATAAAGGAACTTAGAAAATTAAATACATCTATGGATAAAGATAAAGTGCGCAGAGTTAATGAACTAAGGCAGAAGCTCAATGACAGAACAAAAGAATTTGAAAAAAATCAGTATTCCGAAGAGATTAACAAGCAGGATAATTATGATGAAAATGTTGATTTATCTGAAGGAGATGCTGTGTTTGTAAGAAGTCTTAATCAAAAAGGATATATAATAGCAGATGGGGATTCCAATAATGTAATGGTTCAAATCGGATTGATTAAGATGAAGGCTAAAAAATCCGACTTAGTTAAAATAAAATCTGAAGAAGCTAAAAAACAGCAAACAAATATTTCCCATACTATAAAACTTAAAACTTCAACCACAAAACCTGAGATAGATTTAAGAGGGCTTAATCTTGAGGAAGCACTTTTTGAACTTGATAAATATTTAGATGATGCCTATATGTCAAATTTAAATGAGGTGCAGATAATCCACGGTAAGGGAACAGGCATTCTGCGGGACGGTGTGGCTAAATTTCTAAAAAAGAACAAGTACGTAAAGGAATTCAGATTGGGGAATTTCGATGAAGGCGGTAATGGTGTAACTATAGCCAAATTCAAATAATAATATAAACCTAACTTCCGTCTGTAATCCTATAGTCTATAATCAACAATAGATTGAAGTATGGAAGTTAGGTTAAAATGATAAGAACGAAAATTGTAAGTACTATTAATGCAACAGTATTATATGACTATTTTAATTTGACTCTGAAGATATTTCTTTTGTATTATAATCGTTTTTTCCTGACTTTATTAATGCTCCGATTAATCCGCATATTATTGCCGGCAGTACCCATCCGAAACCATACTGCGATAGGGGAAGATTATAAATGAAATCCATTCCAAGTCCTTGTGCTGCAAGGGTCTCAATAAAACTTGCCACAAGTGCTCCTAAAGCTGAACCTTTGAATATATTGTCATTTTTAATATTGTTTCCAAACAATGACAGTACAATTACTGTTAAAGCTGCAGGGTATACAACATTCAATATTGGAGATGCAACAGCTATTATTTCATCCAAGCCCATTGTTGCGATAGCTGCGCTTAATATGCATATTACTATTACTATGGTCTTATAATTTAATTTTCCATTTGAAAGGCGTGCAAAATATGTTCCGCTTGCTCCAACCAGTGCAACTGCTGTTGTTATACACGCTAAAGCAACGACAATGCCTAATATTACAATTCCAAGCTGACCAAGGATTGCTTCTATTATGCTTATTATTAATACTGAGCGGTTAATCTCCATTGGATATATAAGAGATGCGGTAGCACCTAAATATGATAGGCCGCCGTATACTATCAGCAAGCCTATACCTGCAACTATACTTGACCATCCAATTACTTTATTTTTTTGATTTATTTCCGTATAACCTTTTTCAGTAGCAGATTTAACAATCATTACTCCAAAAATTAATGCTGCCAAAACGTCCATTGTTTGATAACCGGTTGTGACGGAATTTACTATTAAGCTGTTTTCCAGTTGCACATCTGCAATTGTTCCGATTGGAGAAACAATCCCTTTTATTATCAAAATCAATAAACCGACAAATAGTGTAGGCGTTAAATATTTACCTACGATGTCAACAACGGAGGATTCCTTAATACATAAAGCTAAAATAAGTGCAAAGTACGCCACAATTGTAATTATGGATATCATATTTCCCGACATCCCCGTTATAGGTACAATAGTCATTTCATAAGTTGTTGCTGCAGTTCGAGGTACAGCCACTAAAGGTCCGATACACAATACTATAATTGATGTAAATACCTTGCCGGGTGTTTTACCCAATCTGCCCATTATGCCATCCACATCACTTCTGGTTCTAATCATAGCGAATATTGCGACTAACGCAAGACCTATATCTGCAATGTAGTATAAAATAAATGAGAGCAGCCAGTTTGATCCTGATTCCAATCCTAAATACGGAGGGAAAATAACGTTTCCAGCACCAAAAAAACTAGAAAATAAGGCAAAGCCAATTATTAAGATGTCACTTAATTCTTTTTTCATGTAGTTCTCCTTTTTTGATATCGTTTTCTTTACAGTTACATAAATTTATGATATATTTATTTTATAAATAAGTCAAGTAATTATAAATGTAACGCTATAAAATATTTATTATGATTTGATTCTTAATAGGAAACAAAAATGGATAAATTATAAAATATATTAAAATTTTACTTCAATTTGCTTATTTATTGATGAATATATATATTACTATGAAACACAATAAGTTAAAATGGTTAATTAATCCCATATCCTGTGTATTATTGTTCACATTCATTTTGTGATTTGTTGACATTCAAAAATACTTATTATATACTCTAATTTCTATAGTAAACAGATAGGCTTTTATAATTTTGTGTGTTTTACTATAAGGAGGCTAAAAATGTCCAATGAATTATTAAAATACGTTGGAAATCAAATAAAAACGTTTCGAAAAATAAAAAAATTTACTGTTGATGAGCTTGCAAAAATGATAAATAAAAGCAAGTCGACTGTTTCCAAATATGAATCTGGAGAAATAGCTATTGATATTGTAACATTATTTGATATTTCAAAAGCACTTAATATTAACATAATAAACTTAATAGATTATGAATATGAAGAAAAAACTAGAAAAGATCAGGGCTATTTCTGGCAGTCTAGGCCCTTGTATATGTACCACCAAAGCGGCAAAAAAATTTACTGTTCATTGATAAAGCAGAGGAGAGACAACATAAAAAATAAGACAATCGCAACATTGTATTATAAGATTGATGATATAAATAACCTGAAAAATTGTGAATGCGTATATCAAGGCTTTATGAACCACTATGATAATATTTTAAATTTTAATCTTACAAATTGTTTATTTGATTCAGAATCTGTTTTAATCAATTTTTTTTTACCGATGAGAAAGGTAGTATCTATAGCCGGACTTATAAGCGGACTTGAAGGAGCTTCTCTGAGGCCGGCAAGTTACAAGGTTATTTTGGCAAAAACACCACTTTCGGATGCCGAACAAACAGAACTGCTTCAGCTTCCGAAAGAAGTGATAAAACGCCTAAAGAATGAACATGTATTTAGAGTTGATGATTGATAAATTACCTACAATTTTCAAAGCTGGACTATTTTTGTAGCTATGTTTTCATTAAACGAGAAGTCGTGTTCTACAAAGATCATGGTTGGTTCAAATTTTCTGATGAGCTGTTCAATTTGAATTCTTGAATATACATCGATATAATTTAATGGCTCATCCCAGATGTAAATGTTGGCACTTTGAGACAGGCTGTTTGCCAATAAAACTTTCTTTTTCTGTCCCTGGCTCAGTTCATCTAAATTCTTTGTCAAGCTTCTGGGATTCATGTCAAGCTTTGATAATAAAGTCCTGAATATGGGTTCATTTATATTTTCATTTAATATGAAATTCTTAAAACTTCCGTTCAGGAAGGAAGTGTCTTGAGGAACATACGAAATCTTAAGGTTATTTCCTAGATTTACAGTTCCCTTATAATCAATATTTTCACCTATAAGTATTTTTAATATTGTGGATTTTCCTGAACCGTTTTTACCTCTTAACGCAACCCTGTCACCTTGAATTACCGTAAGGCTTATATTACTTAAAATTTCTCTTTCGCCGTAGCTGACGCTGAGGCCGTCAATGCTAATAAGAGTATTTTTGTAATAATCCATAGGTATTATCTTCAAAGAATCACATTTTTCTATATTCTTAAGAAGTTTCTTTTTTTCATCAATGGATTTTTCTTTACGATTCTCAATGGCTTTTGCACGTTTCATCATTTTAGCTGCTTTGTGGCCTATGGCACCCCGGTCGTAAACATGGGAGCCTATTTTGGATTTTTCAACTAGGTTGCTCCATCCTGCTGTGCGTCTGAAGGAATTTTCAAGTTGGGTTATTTCCTTTTTTAGCCTTTGATTCTGGGTAAGTTCGTAATTGTCCTGTCTGTTTTTATTTTCCTGCCAGCTTGAAAAGTTTCCTTTTTCAATTTCTATGCTGTTTTTATTGATTGAAAGTATGTGGTCAACAATGCCGTCAAGGAAGTGCCTGTCGTGAGATACAAGTATAAATCCTTTCTTACTGTTTAAATACTTTTCCACACAGCTTCTTCCTTCTAAGTCAAGATGGTTGGTTGGCTCGTCTATCAGAAGGAAGTTATTCTTTTTTAAAAATAAAGAAGCAAGCAATACTTTAGTCCTTTCTCCGTTGCTTAATGTATTAAACAGGCGGTTAAGAACATCTGGGGCTACATCCAATTTCCTGATTTCTTTTTCAATCAATTCATTTATAATATATCCGTCATTTTCCATATATAAATTTAGGAGTTCTCCGTATTTTTCCATGGATTTTTTCGTGTTTAATTTTATACATTTATTCATTTCATCTTCCCATAAAGTAAATGGAGCTATTATGTTTTTTACTGTTTCAAGGGTGCTTTTACCTTCATTGGTTTTAAATGGAAAGTAGTCAAATTTTACGGATGATGTTATGGTTCCTTTGTAATTATATTCACCCATCAGAAGATTTAAAAATGTAGTCTTGCCTCTTCCGTTCCTTCCGATAAATCCTAATTTCCAATTTGTATCTATATCAAACGACGTATTTTCAAAAATATTTTTATAACTTGTTTCATATCCGAACGTTAAATTATTTACACTTATTAATGACATAAAAAAATCTCTCCTTTCTTTATAAGAGAGAAAATTAATTCACCATGTAATAAAATAATATCTTAATTTGGTTAAAATAAAACATATAAAAGTATGGAAATTAATTTGCTCTCAATAATAATACACTGAAATAAGCCCACCGGGGCAAAATCCAAATATTCATTACGTAGTCAAAAGCAAATTATATAATCATTCCATGCCTGCCTTTCTTAATAATTTATATTAATTTTATTATATTAAATAATATTACATGTGTCAAATATAAATTATTAAAATTTTTAAAATCGGTTTGAAAGGAAGTACTTTTATGTGTGCTTAACAGATCGGTATTAAAAAAATTTAAATTACTTTTGCATTTTAATACTACAAATATTATAATAAAATATAAAATACATAAATAGAAAACAAACTAAGCTGCAACGGAGGCAATATGGAAAGAGAAATAGTAAGATTAGATATAGACAGAGATTTTGAAGCATTTGAGGAATTGTCGGTTATCTCCTTCGGGGAAAATACCAACAGCAAAAAAGAAATGTACCGATGGCTTTTCGATAAAAATCCATATAACAAAACAGGCAACATGATGTATTTGCTTAAAGAGGGAGATAAGGTAATCGGATGTGACGGTCTTCTTCCCAACGAGCTGTATGTAAACGGAAAGACCCTGCTGGCCGCTCATTCGGTGAAATCAATGACTCACCCTAATTATAAGAGGCAGGGGATTTTTACCATGATGACGAAAAATTCCTGTGAAAAAGGAAAGCAGAACGGAGTAGATGTTGTAATCGGCCTTGCAAATGACCAGTCATATCCTGCGTATCAAAGGTTCGGTTGGCCCACACTGTTTGAAAAGGAAGTTTATGTAAAGCCTATACTAATAACAAACATACTGAAAAGAAGAATAAAAATAGGCCCTTTAGCATCCCTTGGCAATTTAATTTATTTTGCGTACATGAAAAATAGGCTGAGGAATCAAATGGATAATGAGATAAAATTTGAAATTCTTGACAGGGTGCCTGAAAGTATTCAGGAGTGTTGGGACAGGTATAAATCAAAATATAATGTACTGTTGGTTAGGGATTATAAGTATTGCAATTATAGATATAATGAAAGACCTGATGTTAACTATGTTACAATACTGGAAAAATTAAATGGTGAAATCATAGGATTTTCTGTTTTACATAATTCCGTGGCAAATGGATCAAAAATGACTTCTGCTGTTGAATTTTTTACGGACCCAACAAATGAAAGATATATAAAAGCATTGGCAAACGGCATTTCAAAATACTGTTATGAAAACGGCTTGGAATATGTTGTAGTAGGTACCGGCCTGTATGGTGAATATAAAAGTGTGCTGCTTAATAACGGGTTTATGCTTACGAGGAAACCACCTAAAAATAATATGATGATTGCAAACATATTATCTGATAAAATAACGCTGAAACAAATTATAGGTCATGACAAATGGCATATAACACAAGGAGATGGTGAAACGGAATTGGACCTTTAGTTGACATTGAAATTTCACTATGCTATTATTGTGCATATAGCAAGGTTTCAGAGGGACACAAATGGTTTTTGGGTAGTGGGTGAGCCCTTAACTAAACTAACAAATATTCATAGGGGATAAATACATATGGAGGATAAACATGGATTTTAAAGAAAAGGCGGCCGTAATATTTACGTCGGTAGAAACCGAATTGTCTTTGGATGAAGCTCTTTCGTTAATAGAGCTGCCACCCAGTGCCGATATGGGCGATTATGCCATACCGTGTTATAAATTTGCAAAAAAATATAGGAAATCACCTGCTTCCATCGCTTCGGAAATAGCAGGCAAAATAAAGAAATCAGAAGATTTTGAGAAAATTGAAAACACTGGTCCCTATGTTAACTTTTTTGTGGATAAAAAGCATTTTGCAGAAAAAGTATTAAAACAGGTATATTTAGAGAAAGAAAATTACGGTAGTTCAAACATAGGGCATGGCAGAAATGTCATAGTTGAATTTTCATCTCCGAACATTGCAAAACCATTTCATATTGGGCATATAAGAACAACGATTATCGGAAATTCAATTTATAAAATATATAAATATTTAGGGTACAATACAATTGCCATAAATCATTTGGGAGACTATGGAACTCAATTCGGGATGCTTATTTCAGCATATAAAAAGTGGGGTACTCCCCAGGTCATTGAAGCTATAGAGAAAAACCCTATCCGTGAATTATTGAAGTTGTATGTTAGATATAACAAAGAGATAGAAATACACCCGGAATACAAGGATGAAGCAAGGTACTGGTTTAGAGAATTAGAAAATGGGAACGAAGAAGCACATAAGCTGTGGACTTGGTTCAGAGATGTGAGTTTAAATGAATTCGGCAGGGTTTATGATTTATTGAATATAAAATTTGACTCATATGCAGGTGAAAGTTTTTATTCAGACAAAATGCCTGCTGTTTTAAAAGAATTAGACGAAAAGGGCCTTTTAAAGGATTCAGAAGGAGCCAAAATTGTTGAACTGCATCAATATGGTTTGACAGATGCTGTAATCCAGAAAAGTGACGGTTCTACTCTCTATGTAACTAGGGATATTGCGGCTGCCATGTACAGAAAGAAGACATACAATTTTTACAAAAACATTTATGTTGTAGGGGCACCTCAAAAACTTCACTTTCAGCAATGGAAGAAAATTATTGAGTTAATGGGGTACGACTGGGCTAAAGACTGTATACATGTTATGTTTGGTACAGTCAGCCTTGAAGATGGAGTTCTCTCTACACGCAAGGGAAGAGTTGTATTTTTAGAGGATGTGTTAAATAAATCTATAGAAAAGACGTCAGAAATTATAGATGAAAGGAATCATGATCTTGAAAATAAAGAAGAGGTTGCAAAACAGATCGGTATAGGGGCAGTTATATTTCAAGAGTTATTTAACAGCAGAATTAAAGATTACACATTCTCTTGGGATAAAACACTAAGTTTTGAAGGTGAAACAGGACCATATGTTCAGTATACGTATGCAAGAACATGCAGCCTTCTGCACAAAGGGGGCATTAATAAGGATGAAAATGTTGATTATTCAATTTTAACTGGCAAAGAATCATTCAATGTAATCAAGAAACTGGAAGGCTTTAAAGAAGCAGTACTTGTTGCCCATGACAAGTATGAACCGTTTTTTGTTACAAGATACATTGTGGGGCTTGCGCAGGAATTTAACCGTTTTTATCAAGAATGTCCTATTATTGTAGACGATCTTGATGTTAAGGAAGCAAGGCTTTTTTTAACAAAAGCCGTTAATACAGTTCTAAAAAAAGGCATGGAGCTTTTAGGTATGGAAACACCGGAAAAGATGTAGAGAAATTGTAATCCGGCACCAAGATGTGTACTTTATAAAATATATATTGCCAATTGCCATTACATTCCAAATTTCAACAATACATGTCACCTTTTTTCATTGACCTTAAAACAAAGTATAAATATAATTAATTAACTAACATAAAAGGGTGATAAAATTGAAACATGAAAAATACTTGGGAATGCTTTTTATGATTTGGGTACTTTCATATTTTATGATGGTGAATTTTAGTGTTACTGCCGCTGCAGAAGATTTGTCAAATTATGCTCCTGAATTACATACATCAGGAAGAGGTACCACTATATTTGAACTGAGAAATCTGTTCATGGGAAAAAAGGAATTAATTGAGTATACGCAAAATTTGACCAAGCTTAGATATGACGACTGTGAATTTATTATTAAGGAATGCGAGAGGGAAAATATAGATCCATTCATGTTATTAGGGATAATTAGAAGAGAAAGTAATTTTAATCCCAAAGCACAAGGATTTGCAGGAGAACGTGGGTTAGGGCAGCTTATGGGAAGTACGGCAAAGATTGTTGCGGAAAACTTAGGATATGTATATGATCCGGACATGCTTTTTGACTCTAGGTATAATTTAAAACTTACGATTGCGCAAATATCCTACTTGATAGATTTGTACGGCGGCGATGAGCATAAGGCATTGACTGCATACAATAGAGGCCAGCAAGGGCTGGTCAATTACATGAACATGGGAGATGGCAAAACCATTGATTCTGCAGTAAGTGATTATTCCAAAACGGTTCTTCAGTACGCAAAAGAGTATAAAGACAATTTTTCAAAGTATAACTAATTTTAGTGTATTTAAATGTCTGTATTTTTTTGAATATAGGCATTTTTTAATTTAAGCCCATGATGCTTCCTTTACGGTGTGTGCCGGAATGATGTTCAATATAAAAATAACTTTATAATTTTATGAATTGATGTATAATAGAATCACAATCAAATGCGGATTCTATTTTTCCGTTTAGAGTATATATCCTGTAGACACTTTTAGGAGGAATTATGATGACAAAAATATATGGATTGCTGAATTATTGCTATGAGGACTGTAAAGATGATCAAGTTCCGGGCATTGAACTGCAACTATTTTTAATTGCCGTAAAATCCCTTTTGCCTTATGAGGATAAAATAGGCTGTTTGTTTGATGTTAAAAGATATGAAAGAGAAATTCAGCTTTTTAAATATTATAAAAACGGAAATGATGATAGTATAGAATATTATTATGAGAATAAAAAACCGTCTAAAAATGAGGACAGGCTGCTGGAATTTAAGATTATTCCTGTAATAGTTGCCAACACACAATGGGACAATTTAATAAATGAAGCGTTAAGAGCTGCGATTTTCTATTCCGTAAATAAAAACACCATATTAGATACAATTATTATAGCGTCGGCAGTTGACGAATATTTAAGTACATCTACTAAGGATATGGGCAAAATAAGCGAGCTGGCGAAGGAAAGGCTAATAAACTTTTCTATTAAAGAGTTTTTAAACAGCAATAATATTGAATTAAATAAGGAAAGCCTAATAGGATTTGAAAAGGAAAGAATCAATATGCTGTCCAACATGGAATTGATGTATAATTTAAAAAATAAATATAAATCGTTGAATTATATATATAAAGAACAGAAAACGGATAAATCTGAAATAAATGGAAACACTGTATTATCAAGTTTTTCCTTATATTTATCAAAACTGCGACAAGGTGTAATAGGCCCTGAAAGGTTGAAAGTGCCCCAAGGGAACATTCCTGAATTGAGGGAATTTTTAAAACATTCCTCATTCGTTCATCCCCTTCTTGGCAGGTGCAAAATAATAAAAAGAGGGGTAAAGGAAGTAATAATTAAAAATAAAACAGGTATTATAAAGGTGAACATATGAAAGTTTTGCTTGTAACTCTTGATTCAAAATTTATTCATGCAAATCTTGCGGTAAGGTATTTAAAAAAATTTTGCAAGGATGATGATTTTGATATTGAAATAAAAGAATTTACAATAAATCAGAAGCAGGAATACATCTTGTATGAAATATTTTCCGCAGATCCGCAGATAATAGCTTTTTCGTCTTATGTATGGAATATAGAGATTATAAAAGGATTAGCTTACATAATTAAGGAAGCAAAAAATGATATTAAAATTTTGTGCGGCGGTCCGGAGGTTTCATTTAAAACAGAAAAATTTATGGAAAGTGAACCGTTTGTTGATTATGTTATTTTTGGTGAAGGAGAATTGACATTTAGGGAATTCCTATTGGAATTTCAAAAAAACAGCAGGAATTTTAAAGGTATAAAAGGTCTTGCATATAGGGGAAATGATAAAATTGTAATTAATGAGGCAAGAGATCCCATTGAAAATCTTGACATAATAAATTACCCTTATGAAGAAAATGATGATTTTCAAAATAAAATCATATATTACGAATCTGCCAGAGGATGTCCTTTTTGCTGCAGTTTCTGTATGTCTTCAATTGATAAAAAAACGAGGCTTTTTTCAATCAGCAGGGTAAAAAATGATTTGAAAACTCTTTTGAATACAAAGGCAAGGCAGATTAAATTTGTAGACAGAACTTTCAATGCAGACTATAAAAGGGCAATGGAAATTATGAAATTTATAGTCCAACACAATAAAAATAACATGAAAATTCATTTTGAAATTACGGCGGATATAATAAATGATGAATTTTTAAAATATATAAAAACTCTTCCTGTCAATATGTTTCAATTTGAAATCGGAGTTCAGTCGTTAAACGATAAAACCCTTGCCGAAATTAACAGGAAAATGAATATACAGAGATTGAACAAGGTAGTAAAAAGCATTGAAAGCAGCAAAAATATTCATATTCATCTTGATTTAATAGCAGGACTTCCTTACGAAGGATATGAAAGTTTTAAACGTTCTTTTGACGGGATCTACAAGCTCCATGCTGAAAAAATACAGCTGGGTTTTTTAAAAGTTTTAAAAGGAACAAAAATTTATGAAGATGCTAAAAAACATGGAATTAGGTACAGGAATGTTTCTCCATATGAAGTTATATGCACAAAGTACATTTTGGCAGATGAAATTTTAAAATTAAAAAACGTTGAAGAACTTGTGGGAAAGTATTATAACGAAAAATATTTTGAAAGTACTCTTAAGTATATTCTAAAAAATATGTTTCCAGAATCGGCATTTAAATTTTACGAAGATTTAAGTATATATTGGCAGAAAAATGATCTCTACAAGATGTCCCACAGTAGGAAAGAACTTTACGAAATAGTATTTGACTATGTAAAATATAACAATAAGGTGACGGATGAATTTATTTGTTGCCTCAGGTACGATTATGTGTTTAATAACCAGTATGAAGAGCTTCCGGTTTACTTAAACAAGGGAACTGAAGATAAATATAAATCCGCGAAAAGATTTATGTCAAATAATTTGAAATTTCAAGAAAAGTATTTTGGAAAAGAAAGAGACAGCCGCAAGATAATAAATGAATTCAGGATCGTGGATATAGGAAACAATGCTGTACTATTTATATATAAAGATAAGAATAATATTTTTAATAGATGCAGGACATATACAATAAATGATTTCTTAGGGGAGATTATATATGAACAAAAAAGATAAATATTTTAACGACTTTTATAAAAATAAAAGAAATGACATATCGTTTATTTCCGTAAAAAAAGGCGCATTGATAAAATTTAAAGATAAGGTTTATAAAGCTGCAAAAGAACTTCCTATTCCCATAAGAGTACAGAGGCTTCTGGGAGACATTGAAAAGCAGGATGAAATGGATGGTATATCTTTAAACAATATTATAGACGGAATAATATATGTAATAGGAACAGATATAAATTTTAGGTTTTTGAATGAGTATAAAAATATACTTAAAACATTGGATTTTAATTTGAAACCGTATATTATATACTGTATAAATAAATTCGAAGAAAATGAATATGAAAACGCCGTTATATACGGCAGGGCACTGGTTAATTTAGAAGAAAACGAAAAAAGCTGTTTTGTTTATGCTTCCGCTTTGGAGGAAAGAGGCTTGCAGATGAATAGTAAGAGCAAAGGACTTGAAAGCCAGTATTTTTTGGAGGAAGCAAATAAGTATTATGAAAAATGCTTAGATTATGATTACAAATTTGCTTTGGCATATTATAAGCTTGGATTTTATTATAAAAAGAGCCAACAGTATGTAAAAGCGAACATTACTTGGAATACTCATCAGGAGCTTGACGATGATGCACTAAGGGTTGATGAAATACGAAATGAATTAATTCAGCTCAAACCATATGTTGATTTTGAAAACGGGTATAATCTTGTATTGAAAGAAAAGCCGAAAGAAGGTTTGGATTTGTTGTTGCCTCTTACTAAAGAATTTGGCAGCTGGTGGAACTTGCTTTTTTTTATTGGACTTGCATATAGAACGCTTGGCAGCTATGACATAGCTGAAACTTACTTTGAGAATGTTTTAAAATTAGAAAATGAACAGAAAGATGCTATGAATGAACTAGGTTTGTGCAAGCTGTGCAGGGGTAAGTATGTAGAAGCTGCAGAGCTGTTTTCGGATTTATTACACATAGAACCCGGCAATTGCGAAGTGTTCTGTAACCGTGCAGTATCATATATGTATAATAATCAATTAGATAAAGCCAAGGAGGATATACGTACAGCGTTAAAAATAAAGCCTGATGATCTGGTAGCTCTCAATATAAAGGAAGAATTGGGCAAATCAATGAATCCCATGGAACACAATAAAGAATGAGAAATTGATTTTTCGTATTTGGATAAAATATAAAATACAATATAAATGAAAAATAGGAAAATAGGGGATTGACAAAGATTATCTGTTGAGCTAAAATATAAAAGCACTTTAGATTTTAGATAAAATATTAAATATAAATCAGTTGAGAAATAAGTAAAAAAAGTAATTGACAGTTTGAAATGATTATGATAAACTAACAAAGCTGTCGAAAAAGCAGGAAAGAAAATAGAAAAAAGTTCTTGACAAAGAAAAGCAAGACTGATACAATATTAGAGTTGCTCATTGAGCAGCAATAAAAGATGCAAAAGCATGAAAACACATTTCTAAAAATGTGATAGAATGCTGAAACACATAAGAAACAACAAAGAACATTGACAATAAAACAGCATAAGAAACCACCAAAATTCAGAAAGTAAA
>ENA-UOOK01001828-UOOK01001828.1-fermentation-metagenome-genome-assembly--contig:-NODE-1828-length-27457-cov-10.838953_pt1 | contig 27457 bp, 25 predicted proteins | sample MGYA00245777_ERZ724023 | MGnify/ENA primary metagenome ERZ724023 (study PRJEB28704, sample SAMN03018312) | fermentation metagenome | biome: anthropogenic terrestrial biome; feature: soil... | reverse complement strand
ACGAGCCAACTTCTCACCTTGATTTTGGCAACCAGGTCCTTGTGCTGGAAACTGTGAAGAGACTGGCATCTATGGGGATATCCATTGTGATGAACACCCATATGCCGGACCATGCTTTTCTGATGGAAAGCAGAGCTGCAGCTCTGACCGGAGGCAGGTTGGTTGCCCTGGGAAAAGTTGAAAATGTTGTAACCAGCAAAATGATGTCTTCGGTTTATGGTGTAAATGTAGCTGTCAGGGAAATTGAGGATATAAAAAGGAAAGTATGTCTGCCCCTGGGAAAGTAAAAGACTGAATATGTTTTAAATAACAGAAAAAAAGGCACAACCGCTTGAATTTTACTTTTACGATAAAAGTCTGAAAATAAAAAAACAAAAATTAAAAGCTAGTGGAGAATTTTTATGAACTTAAGAACATATAATGCTGTAGCTCTGGCTATCTTTTCGCTAACGTTAATCTTTACGCTGGCAGGAACATGTATGGCTATGCCGGTTGAAATCAGGGGTACTCCCTTTGATACCGGAAGCACGGATGCACAGAATATTTCATGGGATTTCAGAAATTTTGGAGCCTTTTTCTTTGGTGCGAATAAGTACAGTAATTTACTGAATGGGTCTGGTGAACATCTTTATTTTGAAGATAAAGGAGGCAATCCTTCTCTTGGAAAAGATAATCCTTCAGCTAATATCATTGATGAAGGTGAACTGATTTATACTACCAAGCAGCTCTCCTCGAAGTATAAGGTATTTTCTGAAGAAACAAATGTGACAAAGGTGTCTTTCTTTTATACACTGCCGCTATTTGGTAAATCATATTGTGCTATTGACAACGATGCAACAAATCTCGCCAGGATGCTGTACAAGCAGGATGAGAACGAAAAGAAAACACTCAGGGCAGGAGAGACCTGGGATATTGCCGGCGGATACAGCCTTACTCTGAATGGAATTGATGTTGAAGGCAATAAATGTTATTTTTCGCTTTACAAGAACAATACTGAGATAGAGACTGCGGTAATCTCCACAGATGGCACTATAGATGACAGGATATTTGTTGCAGAAGATGAATTTGGAGACAATGCCTCACATGTCTATTTCGTTACATTTGTAGATTCTATTTTTGCAAGCGCTGATGCCGATTTTGCAGTGTTCAAATACACCTGGTTGATAGATAAGGACAGGCCTCTTTCTATTGAATCCGGGGACGAGTTTGGCAGTTTCGAAGTAGATCAGGCTCTTGAAAACATGATAGTAATGTCAAACTCTGACGCAATAACAATTAATGTCGATGCTGACAGCAGGACCAACATTACAGACGAGTGGTATTTCAGGACATCTGATGAAAGAAAAGGAAGCAATGGAGGATATGTGATCTACCCCGCAAAAACAGTTATTATTGAAGAACAAAAGCCTGTAGCATCAGGAACTGAAACTGCAGGAACCAATACTTCAGCCAGCACATCCGGCAGTTCTCAAATGCAAGAAGTAGATGGCACACAAACAAAAGCAATAACAGATAACTCCAGTGAGAAGAGCGAGGCGATTTATAGGGCTTCATCTGAAGTCCAGAATGAAACAGAAACTCCTGTAAATGCCAGCAGTGGTGCTGTAGCAAGTTCCGGCTTCGGAGGATTTCTTGCTGCTATCTCTCTGGCCAGTATAGTTTATTGTTTTAAAAAGGATCGTCTTTAAAGAAAGGAAGTAACCTCAAAGTTCTGATTAATCTCTTCCTTTTTTATTTTTTTTGAACAGCTCAACATAGTTTTTTGGATGTCTTTTTAATAGGTTTTAAACCGTTTTTAAGGCAAATCTCAACTCTCCATGAGGAAACCTTTCGATTTGTATATGCAATTCGGAACCTTATGTTAATCTTTCTGAATCCGGATAATTTCGGTTTGTATTTTGTGGGAGTTTTTCCAGATTTGCCTGAACACTATCTCCCTGGGGGACATTTATTTATAAAATCCGAAAAGGAGATTCGGAAGATGAATGAAAAAATACAGAGAAAGACTCCAGAACCCGTTTTGTATGGTCTTTTCTTTGGGAATGGAAAGTTTCTCACTTCCGCAGAAATAAGAACCATGCAAAGCCTTGGGGTCATTCCGCAGCAAAAATATCAACTCAAAAAGTGAACCGGAAAAGAGCACATTGCGAAAATGTCAGATAACTCATCTGTAATTTTCGTTTTTCAACAGTATACATAAGTACATATTTGCTGATAGGTACAAACCAGTGCTCGAATTATCTCTCGTCCTTTTTAAAAGAGTATGTCCTTTTACCTTTCTTTTTTAGCTTGAATAATCTCTTTCGGGTGACCCCTTCCATTATTTCTTCCTCTTTCATATAAATATCTCTAAAAGAAAGAATGCCCTCAGGCTTAAGAACCCTGTGAAGTTCTCTCATGACAATTTCTGGCTTTTTCAGGGCATGAAAAGTATCATAGAAAAGGACTACATCTACGCTAGCGTCGAAGAGGCCTGTATTGTAGTCAGTAAGGATAGTCTCCACATTTTTTATTTGCTTTATATTAGCCAGATGGCGGACCATTTCAGTGGCGACAGGGTTAATATCCAGGGCATAGACCTTTCCTGAAGGACCTACCATTTCGGAAGCATCAAGAATATAGGAACCTGAACCGCAGCCATAATCCAGAATTTTAAACCCTGGTTTTATTCCTACTTCTTCGAGGATCTTTCTGCGGGGAAAAAAGAAGTCTCGGAACTTAAAGATAAGGGTATTTGCGTGGAATCTAATATCAGACTCTGGGTCTTCCGTGATGTTTTCCTCCGTTATGGTTAGTTTCCGGTCAATAAGAATTCAGGTCTTTCTCTTTCAGGTAGCTTTTTCCTTCAAGCCACTTTGAGACTCACATGCCTTATATTTTGCCTGCGGAAAGTTTTTGCAATTTTTATTGTTCTATACAAATATTTGGAACATCTATAACCAGAATATTGCCTTCAATAGCTATCAGACTTTCTATTGTAGCGCAAAACCTTATCTAATATCGGAAAATAGATTAACCTCTAAAGTATCTAAGTAAGGTAATGAATATCTTAGTAAGGTAATGAAATATCTGAGTAAGATCCGTATTCTATGAACGGAAGGAATAAGAGTGACAAGCATTAAAGCCGCCTGTATCCAGATGAATATATCGCTTTGTTCAAAACATGAAAACCTTAAGCGTGCCCTTTCCCTTGCAGAAGAAGCGGTTTCAAAAGAAGCCGAGCTGCTTGTCTTTCCGGAAGTTTTCTCAACAGGCTTTTGTTATGACCATATAGAAGAAGTGGCTGAAACTGCCTCCGGATCCACATTCGAAGCCCTCCGCGACTTTTCAAGAGAATATGGCTGCATTCTTGCAGGCTCAATAATAGAAAAGATGGAAAGGAAAGAAAGGGATGCAATAAGTTTAGAAAAGAAAAATCATTTCCAGTTCAATCTCGGTTTCTGCATCGAATCCGGAGAGCTAACTGGCATCCGCCGAAAAGTACAGCTTTACGGCCCTGAAAAAAAATATTTTGTATCCGGAGACAGCATAGCTCCTATCAGGCTGCAAAAACACGAGCTTTCCATAGGGCTTATAGTTTGCAATGAAATCAGGTATCCGGAAATTGCACGAAAACTTGCCCTTGAGGGAGCAGACCTGCTGGTTTCAACTGCCGAAATTCCAGATTTTTATATATATCCCTGGCGTATTATGTCTATTTCCCGGGCGATTGAAAATCAGCTGCCTCATATCGCCTGCAACAGGGTGGGAAAGGACAGTTATTCAACTTATCCCGGCGGTTCTCTTATTGCCGATGGCTGGGGCCGCATTCTGGCAGAAGCTGGAACGAAAGAGTGTGTTCTTCTTGGAGAAATTGATCTGGAAGAGGCAAGAGAAATCAGGCAAACTGGCTCTATTCTCGAAGACCGCAGACCTGATCTGTATTAAAAATAAGAGATCCCTCAATAAATTATTTACATTTATGATTTTATCTCTGTGGTGATAAAACACCTGGAAGATAACTTATTGAAAAAACGCTTTTTTGATCAACTCTGTTAATATATAAAGTCAAACACAATATAAAAGCTCAACATAACGACAGTTCAACATAATAATAGCTCAACATAATTCACACTTTAGTTTGTTTATTTGTTTTAGGAGCTTGTTTGTCTATTTATCTGCTTTTCTTCCTTCTATTCACTTGAATTTATCCGGAAAATGAAAGGAGCAAGCAGTCTAAAAAGTTTTGCCATCAATTATATTAGTTACAGAACTATTCATAAATAAATATATAAAGGTAGCTAGATCAAAATCATTTGTTAGAGATGATGGAAATTTTGAGGAACAAATAAAATGTTTAGTCGGCTACTGAGTTGATATAATATGGGAAACAATAATCCTATCCTTAGTCTAGGAAAAGATGTGTTGCTCTATGTTCCAGGAAGGTTGTTTCCTGCATTATTTGGATTTGTTGGATTATCTGTTTATACTCGAATATTTTCCCCCTCTGAATACGGGGAATACTCATTAGTAATGGCTGTAATCGGTACGATAGGACTATTTGCATACGCATGGATAATCCAGTCAAATTTAAGATTTTTTTCAGATTATAAAGATAATGATTTAGACACTTTTATATCGACTTCTTTTTTCGTTTTGATTATAAGTTTATTTTTTTCGGCTATAGCATTATTGATTCTTGCAAAATTCTCAACGAATTCTATAATTCCTATAAAATATTTTATATTGTCCATTGGAGTTCTGATTAGTACTTCTTTTTTCGAAGTTTTGATTAACGTTTTGCGAGCTGACAGAAATCCAAAATACGTTTCAATTTTTCTGATTTTATCTTCGATTTTATCGCTGTCAGTAAGTTTATTTTTAATTTACTTCTCCAATATCAGGATCTCCGCAATATTTATTGGCTCTATATTGGTCAATTCTTTGTTATGCATATTTCTTAGCTTAAAGTTTAATATTCCAAAACGTATCAAATTCAGATCATTTTCAAGTAGAACATGCAGAGATTTTGTTAATTATGGTATTCCTTTACTTATAACTATGATTCTGTCATCGATTTTGTTTCTCACTGACAGATACCTGATCGCTCTTTTTAAAGGAAATGGGGCAGTTGGGATTTACTCGGCTGCGTATAACTTAGGTGCTTATCCTATGTCTATAATCTCCTCTATCCTCATTTTTGCAGCATTTCCAATTATAATTGACACATGGAATCAGAGTGGTAAGGAGACTACTAAGATACTAATTGAAAAAATATCAAGATATTATCTATTAGTCGCATTTCCTTCTCTTGCAGGTACTGCTCTTCTATCTGAAGAATTTATCCAGTTTCTGGGAAGTGATTATCTTGTTGGTCATAAAATACTTCCCCTGTCTTTTTTTGGATCGACAACACTAGGACTGTGTGTATTTGTTAACAAAGGCCTGGAACTTACTAAAAACACTAAAGTATCAGCTATTTTAGTTGGAACTTCAGGGATCTTCAACGTTATCCTGGATTTATTATTTATTCCAAAATATAGTTATTTTGGAGCAGGAATGGCAACAGCTGTTGCTTATTTTATCTATTTTTTATTATCCGTTTTTGTATCAAAGAAGTATTTAGCATGGAAAATATATTTTAATTCGACAATAAATATTATAGCCTCTTCAGCAATTATGTCGGTTATAATAATCTTATTTAAAAGAAATCTGGGTGAATCTTTTTCAAGTTTAGTTTTTTTAATTTTATTGGGAATTATTGTTTATTTTATGTCTTTAATTTTTTTTAGAGAAATAAAAGACGAAATTTTGTTTATCAGGGATTTTATAAATAAGTTTTTACACGATTACAATAGATAAAGGTTAAAGAATTAATAAAAGTAATTAATAAGGTCTTTTATAAGTACTGTTTTTAAACTAACCAGTGGGTTATTATTTTGTTAGAATTGAGAAATAAGGTATACTCTTTAAAGAATTAATATAAGGTATACTCTTTAAAGAATTAATATATCTGATAGGTCTTAAATTAAGCCTAAAATTCAACAAGTTTAGGAGAACAAATTTAGAAGAACAAATTTAGGTTTTACCTATAATATGCAGGATCTTCAAAATGATGACTATGCAAAAATAAACAAATAGGGACCAAATTGCTATGTTAAATAAATTGTTCAATCTTTTGGACCATATTTTCGACTCAAGGAGTATTTCCTTTAAGAACAATATGATAATCAATATCTCTATCATGATATTATTGAATTCGGAGAAAATAGTTAAAGAGTTAATAATATTATCGGGCATTAGATATGCCTCCAAAAGTCTCTAAAATATATCACATGTAGATTTTTGCAGTTCCAACATCATATATACAATTTAATAGTTGGTCAAATCCGTAAGTTTTTCTTAAGTCATACTTTCTTTCTACATCAAGTCGACATAGGACTGCAATTTTGTTATTTCTGATATAATCTAAACATTGATCTTGGTCCATAATTGTCTCTTGGTTTGAACTCATTGGATGTACTTTTGTTGGAATATACCTTACATCTCTTTCAGTTATTTGGGAAATTCTTTCAGACATATACGCATCTGAGGTTAGGTATCCTTCGAGTAATTCATCAATGTTTTTAACCAATTCAAGTTCTGATTCTTTTATGAAGTATTTATAGTCAATTTCACCTCTGTATTTAGGAGAATCAATATTTGCATGGGAGTTTGTAATCATAAAAAAAGAAGAAACAAATAGAATAAAAAAAACAAGGATGGCCTTTTGGGAATTACTACTTGATAATGAAATAATTTTTGTAAAACCAACTGAAGCAAATATTAAGTAACTTACGTAAATGAAAGCTGGCCATCTATAGGGTTCATTGTTACTTATCCCAAATAACGGAAACCCAAAAAACATAAAGAACAATCCTGTGAACACAAAAAATAATGCAAAATTTTCGTTATTTATATATTTTCGTGATAAGATGCAAAGGGTACCAATTATGCCAAATAAATTATATATTAGAAATCCAACGATATCTAAAATCTGTATATTTTCGCTGGCATGATCAGTTATAGGTTCCCTATTTAAAAATCCTAACTCATTCGAAACCGAATAATTTAATCCATTCATTATAAGATCAAAAAATGAATAGTAAGGATTAATCCAGTGAAAGAATGTTAATACTATTGAAGCTATTACGAATGTATAACTCAATATATGTTTTTCTTTTTGATCAATTAAATATATGTGTCTATATATAATATCTGAAGAATATATGGCTATAGTTGAGAGTATTAGAATAAAAGATGATGCTGTATGGGCCCAGACAATAATAACCAGATACATCAAAGAAAAGCATTTAAATATCAATGGATTTTTTTGCTTGCCCAATAAGGTGTAAAGTAGTATCGTATAAATTGAAATAGCATAGCTCATTGCTATTATCTGTACACTCCACTGAATATTAAATTCCGCAAAGTTTATAAGCAGCATTGAAAGTAAAGCAATATCTGGGCGTTTAGTAATTTTTTTTGAAATTAAGAAAACAAAAATTGTACTGAGGGTAAGCGTAAATCCTATCATGAACATTGATTCTTTTGTGCTTAAGTTCCCTACTATATTAAAACTAGCTGCAAATACGTGCATTAACGGATAACTTAAATAATATGGATCTGCTCCAGGTCTAAATTGTATCTGACTGTAATGTATAATATCTTGTATATGTTGTTCATGTGACCAGGGGTCTATACCTATTGGATATGGTGAAATAAAGAATGCACTGGCTTTCAAGAGAAGAGACAATAATAGAATTTTAAATATTATTTTCGATATTTCAAAATTGTTTTTGTACTTTGAGAAGGTTATTTGTAAACCGATCGTTGATACGTCGATAGATACAATGATAAAGAAAAAAAGTGGGCGTATATATAAGCCCTGTTGCCAGTATATCATTATTATTATGGCTAAAGTGCAAATCCAATACAAAATATTTATTATTTTCTGATGTCTTGCACTTATATGAATACCTGTACTCGTATTCTCTTTGAGTAGTTTATCTTGAAAAACTATATAAAAAAAAGATGCAGCTGTAATCAAGGGCCCTAATGTAATAAGATACTTATTACTATAAAGTAGATTTAAACCAGTAATAAATAGTCCTAAAAGTACCCCCACTAAAGCAAATAGTCTGTCGATTGAAAGTAGATTTTTTTTATTTAAAATTTGGGCAATAACTATGATTAATATTAATATTAACGTTATTAATATTAAAGTTCCCCTGATTGGGAATGATGTCGGTAACAAATTTCCCCCCTCTTCGTTGTCACTCAAAATCATCTGGTACAAATTCTAAAACTGTTTAAATACATAATGTAGTTATTAATTTTTTCATCTGGGAGTCTAATGAAAATTCTTTAATAGCTAAATTTCTGGCACTTCTTGCTATTTTAAAACTTTCATTTTCATTGTACAACAAATATAGTAATCCAGATGCAACTTCTTTTGGTTTATCCTTATCTACGAGTATAGCGTCTTCATGATTTTTAAATATGCTTTGTGTTATAGAATCCTTGCCAACAACACATGGGAGTCCACAAGATAGTGCTTCAATGACATTATTGCCTATGCCTTCAACTAAGGAGGAACAATGAGAGCTAAAAATGTCAGAAGCATTTAATATTTCTTTAATATCATGTCTCCCTCCCAAAAAAGTGACAAATTCATTTAGATTATTATCATAAACATATTTTTTTAAATCGTTTTCAAGTTCTCCTTCTCCTACAAAAACAAAATGTGCATTTTTGAATTTATTAACCACAATAGGTATAGATTGAAGAAGTATGAACGGACCGTTTTTTTCAACTAACCTTCCAACAAATGTTATTATCTTTCTATTGTAAGGAATTTTTTCATGGTTTGACCTATTCGGCTTATATTCATTAATATCGATACCATTTCTTATTATAGTCACTTTTCTTCTGGGAAAATACTGCTGAACAAAGTATTTTTCAAATTCTGAAACCGCCATGAGGTTATCTGAATATCTAAATACAAACATCTCAATCAGTTTTAAAAAATATACGAAAAATCTCCATCTTAATTCTATCTTCTTAGAATTACAATGTAATATCTCATAAGAAGGAGGACCATGCAAAGTAATGTGTACCGAAATATTAACAACTAATTTTGCAACACAGCATGCAAGACCGTCGTAAATACCATGTACGTGGAAAACTTTCACATTATGCTTTTTATTTAGATAAATTGTGAGGTAAAATATATAACATATGTAAGGAAACACTGTTAAAAATAAAGGAAATTTTGTGTAAAAATCACTAAGGTATTTATAATGTATATTTTTTGAGCAAGGTAAAATAGTGGGGTTGTGTTTGGGTTGACAGATGATTGAATATATAGAATAACCATTTTCGGCTAAATATTTAATTCTTCTTCTTGTTCCTGAAGAAGGTCCTCCATAATCCGTAATATCGATCATAAGTATGTCTGCAATAGCACAGCCACTTATTTTTGGATTATTCATTCAGATCACTTTTATATTTACTCCCATATTAAATATTTATATCTGGTGAAAATATTTTTAGTAAATAATTCCTCATATATTTCCACAATTTCTTTTGTAATATCCTCCCACGTAAACTGTGCTCCATAAAGTGCAATTTTTTCATAATTCCATTTTTTGTTAAGAGCATTAACAATCTTTTCTGCTAAGTCTTTTGAATTTGCTGGTTCTACCAGATACCCATAATCTTCGGAAGTTATTATTTCCGGAATTCCCCCAACATTCGTACCTATAAACGGCTTACCGCATCCTAAACATTCGAACATAACAGTTGGGTTCCCCTCATTCAAGCTTGGAAGGACAAAAAAATCACAGGCGTTCATCCATAATGGAATTTCAGAATGTGGTTTTGGGCCAACAAATATGAAGTAATTGGATAATCCTGAAGACTCAACCTGACTCTTTAATTTATTACTTAATTCCCCGCTTCCGACTATTATACAGATTATGTCCTTTCTCTCGTTTATGACATCACGAACAGCATCAATTAAATATTGCTGTCCCTTTACTTTTTCCACCCACCCAACATTTAAAATTATCTTCTTATCTAGAGGAAGATTGAGTTTTTCTCTGCACTTATCTGAAGTTATAGGGTAAAATAATCCAGTTTTATATCCATTCGGTAGAACCTTTACAGGAGTGGTAACGTTTAATTTATCTATACACGACAAATTACTATTACTCACAGTTATTATATAATCAGCAGAATTAAGGACGTATCTTATTTTCTCTCTCCATTCGGCATCCCTAAATGGATAATCATAGATGTCCTGACCATGTGCAGTGACTACAAACGGGACGTGATATTTTTCCTTTAATTTTGCGCCAACATACCCCGAAGTCCAGGTATTATGAGAGTGAATTAAATCGAAATTGATATTTAGCTTCTTAATTGCTTTTTCTACAGAATCTAAATGTTTATCTCCAAGTTTTTTATATTGGGAATTTAGGGGGCCATATAAAATGGGCGTATTACAAACACTGATATTGGAAGGCTTATCTATCAAATCGATTTTTGAACTAAGTTTGTATGGGTCTAATAAATTGATAGGTATGTAATTCGCGATCTCTGCGATCGGGTTTGATCTTACCAGTACAGAGACTTCTTTAAAATATTTGGAGGTTTCTTCTACCGAGTCTTTTACGAAAGAAGCGTATGATTCAGAAATATATAATATATCTTGAGTTTCTGTTTTCAAGAAAATCACCATATCTTTCTAAATTATATCTTCTCATTGACCGCCGACATTATTTTTTGAACCGCGTCCCCCTCACCAAATCGATTGGAGTATGTATTCGATGAAGGCTTGAATTCACTAATTGCTTCGATAATTTTCTTTTTATTTGCCCCGACAAGTATATTCCATCCGTCTTCAATAGTTTCTATCCATTCGGTATTTTTTCTCAGGGTGATGCAGGGAATCTTCAAAATATATGCTTCCTTCTGGATTCCTCCTGAGTCAGTGAGAATCATTCTAGATGCAGACATTAGCTGGAGGAAATCCAGGAATCCTAAAGGTTCGGTTAATTGAACGGTCTCAGCAAATTTATCATATAAATTGTATTTTTTCAGGGTTTTTTCAGTTCTGGGATGCAAAGGAAACACAATATTTTCTTTTATTTCAGAAAAAGCATCAACAATGTTTTTGAGATCACCTATATTATCGATATTCTCTGCTCTATGGAGTGTAGCCACAAGAAAATCTTTATTTTCCAAATTGAGTTTTTTTAAGATATTGGATTTTTTCTCTGCGATAGCCTTGTAAGCGAATAGAGAATCAACAGTTAAGTCCCCAGTCAAATATACTCCCTTAGAAATTCCTTCGTTTTTTAAGTTCCAAACTGCATTATTTGTCGGGCAAAAAAGCAGGTCAGAGCAGTGATCCACTAAAATTCTGTTTATTTCTTCAGGCATTGATCTATCAAAACTTCTTAATCCTGCCTCCACATGAGCAATTTTTATATGTAACTTAGAAGCAGCCAGTGAGCCGGCCAGGGTAGAATTAGTGTCCCCATGAAGCAATACAATCTCGGGTCTTTCTTTTATGAGGACTTTTTCAATCCTTTTGATCATTTCTCCTATTTGGTAGCCATGGGAACCCGAACCAACTTCTAAAAAATATTTTGGTTTGGATATGTTCAGCTCATCAAAAAAAACACTGTTCATCTGGTAATCGTAGTGTTGTCCCGTATGGATTAATATTTCTTCGTGTTGCTTTCTAAGTTCTTTTGAGACTATAGAGGCTCTAATAAATTCAGGTCTTACTCCCACTATGCATCCAATTTTCATGGACCCCCCCCATAAAAATTTTTTATTCTGCTATTATCTATTAGTCGTTTTTTCCCCACTTATGTTAATATTCAATGAAATATGGATAAAAGATGCTATTAATTATTTATCACGTCTTATTATTTTAAGTGTTTTTAGTATTAAGATAAATATCATAATATTCCTGCATATTTGATACTCTGTATTTGTTATAGTTTTCAAACAACCAGACCAAAAATTTAGTGAAGCTAATCTTTTCGGATAGTAATTTTTCACGCCTCAGCTTATATATCTTAGAAATATCTGGTGTATGCAACAGATCAATGCATTTTTTTATTGCCATTTCAGGCTCCCTAATATTATGTATCAAATTATATTTTTGCTCTAACTCAACAAAATTCAGCATCTCATTCTTAGAGCCTACCCAGCTGTTACAGCGTACTGCGGGAGTACCTAAGACAGCTGCTTCTGTTGTCATTGTTTGAGAATCCGAAACAAGTAAACTGGCAAAGTAAAGGGCATCATGCATCCTTTCTAAAGGGAACCGAATAAGATATTTTTCCAATTCTGCTGGTACTCCCCCGTCTGAACTGATAAAAATATTTGAATGCTTTGAGAGTTCGTTAACTAACATCACTTTGTCGCTAACATTAAAACCTGAAGCCTTTACATCATGAAGCGCAACATCATATGCAGCAAACCTCACGAGAATAAAACTCTCTTTTTTATCGAGATTCATTAACGAAAAAATATCTGTGCTGGGAACAAAATAATCTGGGTGCAGATATGCAAGCTCTTTAAAACTTTCTACTTTTATGTTTTTCTTGCCTAAATCATGAGTGAAAGAAGTAGGTGTTATAATGACATCTGCTAAAGGATGAGTGACGTATCGATCATATGTGAGAAAATTGTCCGTGAAAATAATTGATTTCGCATTCACAAGTTTTGAAATATGGGATGATGCAGTTCCTCCAACTCCAATTATGAAATCAGGTCTGAATTCTTTTGCTATTTTATATAGTTTTGACTCAAACAGTATCTGATCCTTAATACGTCCAAGTCCTTTTCCTTTCTGAACTGTGAGCAGATCATACTAAAAACCATAGGAATTAAGCAGTTCTACAGAAATATCTTTTTTTTCAGCCGCAATTTTTATTTTGTGTCCTTTCTTCTGCATAGTCCATATGAAATTTTTAAAAAAATGAACGTCTGCTGGATGATCAATAGTAATTATAATTTTCATAATGACCATCCTCTTCGAAAAATCATTTTTCTTTTATCTGAATTTGACAAAAAATGTATACTTTGGTGTATGATTCCTATAACTGGCATTGGGTCATCGAGGGAAAGATCCCCATAACAGGTGTTTTTGTCCCAAAAGTTGATAAATTCTTTAAATCCTTCTCTCTTTCTTGAAGTTTGTGTAAGCCAGAGAATTTCGTTTGGAAATATCCAGCGATATATCAAACCCTCTTTATATAATGAGACAGGACTAAATTTACTCTCATTTGTCAGTTTGTATAATAAATATGGGAAGTCAACCCCTGCTTTTACAGATAAATTTAAACTCATCCAGAAGCGTGGATTAATTTCAAGTAATCTGGGAGTGTTTGATGCAGAATCATATAATACATCCATATGTGCAGGGCCTACCCATTTCATACTTCTAAGTATTTCCAAAAAATAATCTACCCATCTTTCTTTTTTAATACTTACTGCAACTGCTGCTGTTCCTCCCTGTAGCGGATACTGTTTAAGTTCTTTGTATACATGAATCGCTACAGGTTTGGAGTCTCTGTCAAATAGTACTCCGATGCTGTAATGTCCTCCATCATGGCTTATGTACTCCTGAACTATTGGATTTCCATATTCGTTTTCCACTTGCTTATATGCAATGTCAAACTTAGATCGAGAACTGACATACTTTATTCCTCTAGACCCGGAACTTATTCGGGGTCTAATCAAAACAGGATATTTCACGCGGTTTTTAATTTCTTCAATGCCAGTATCTTCTGGAAAATATGTCGCTGGAACAGGGATAGACAGTTTCTGAGCAATTTTTATTACTTCCCCTTTATTTCCAAGCTTAGAGACAGCGCTAAAATCTGCAAGATAAAGTTTGGTGTATCTCAAAAATTTTTCTTTATACTTTGACAGTAGCAGTGTTGTATCATCTGCAACAGGTATAATTAAGTTATATCTTTCTTGTTTGGTTAAATTCAGGACAAAATCGCAAAATTGATCTGGTCGTGTTACTGGAGAAGGATATACGACTGCTTTTTTGACATATTTTGAAAACGATGATAGGTTGTATCTAAAGTCCTCTCCGCAATGGATCTCAAACCCTTTTTCACCTAATGAACGTATTATTGCTAAAGCGGCAATTGTTTGCCCATCCATTACAAGGATTTTATTCATCATCATTTCTCCACTTTAATGGTAAATTCTTCAAATGCTTTGCAGGTACACCAGCAACAACAGTGTATTTAGGAACATCCCGGGTTACAACCGAACCTGCTCCTATTATAGAACATCTTTCAAATTTTCCTCTTTCAAGAAGAGGCTTTTTATTTTCTTTGTGATAGGTTTCTCCCCCACCAAGAGGGGTTATCGTGACATTTGGACCTAAATAGCAATTTATATCCACCTGGACATAGCTTATTTTTTTTAGTGTAAACAATCTCAAGTTGTTTGTGGGGGTATTTCTTGAAAGAATATACCAGAAATAAGAACCTATGTCTCCAAAATTCATGAATTACACTTCCAATAAGTAAGGTATAATATCTGTAATTCTCTGGCATTTAGTGCCGCTTTGTTTAATGTATCGTAAGACCTGCCTGACTCTTCTTTCAATCAATTCCCCTTTAAAAAGCCAGTAAAAAGAATTCCATTTCCCTAATTTTGGGAATTTTTCTCGTGAGATGTCAATTGGATGAAAATAAAAAATTGAATGCCCCCGCTTCAAACTCTGTTTTAATCCCTTCAAAATTATAGACGAGCCAAAAACTCTGAGCATTGGACCTCCAGACGTTGGAATTTTGACACCAATATCATAATAAGCCCAGGGAAATTCTATAAAATTTCTTTTTGGACCGGCTTCAAGACTGTTGTTCACAGGATAATATGGAGTTGATGAAACCCTTGTGAGAGGTGAATCTGTTTTTTTGTATAGGGAATTTACTGATACTGAGGAATCATATTCGAACCCTATTTTTTCAAGTGAGTCGAGCATCCAGCCGTTTACAAGAGCATTAGGTGCCCGGTATCCGACTACTTTTTCGCCGGATATTTTCTGTAATATTTGTTTTGCTTTTAACGTATCACTTTCAAATTTTTGAACTGACATCTCCGGTCTTTTTGATTTTGAAACTAATGAAAAATGATTTTTATTCATACGGTGAATAATATTTCTTCCTTTGTCTTCCATAAAATCCAGTAAGCGAGGATGATCAATCACACAGCTGTGATGAAGGCCGTGACAGGCTATTTCGTGTCCTCTTTCAGCAATTGATTCAATCAGGCCTGGATAGCGCTCTACGGTATCAGCAACAATAAAAAACGTGGCAGTTAACTGGAATTCGTCCATAATGTCCAGAACCCTCAGAGTGGGGTCTGTCAAGTAGTCGTATCTCTCTTTCCATGTTTCAAAAAACTCCTCTACATCTCTATATACTGAGAAGGAGGACCCACAAATCGTGGGCATATGATACCAATCTTCAATATCTATGGTAATAGATAGGCTATTCTTCTAAGCGTTTTTTCCATCAACTGCTTTGAAAAGGTCCATAAGTATCATCGGTTTCTTTTAGTTTCCAACTGCCATCTTCTAGTGATTAATTTCTTTCTTCTAGTTTCTAATTGACATTTTTTAATTTCCAATAAAGATCCTATTAATAAGAAAGTTAATCCATATATTATAAAATCTAACCTGCCTAAAAGTAACTTAAAAACACCATATAAAATTAAAATAGTTCCTGTAGAATAAAATATTCCAATAATATGAAAATTAATTAAATATTTTTTCCACGTTCTCCATAGGAACGCTCTTATAAAATAAAAACTGGTTTTAATTATAAAGGATGGATAATCAATTGTTGAACTTTCCTCTCCATACCTGGAAGGAATTGGGATATTAAGCACTTTCACATCATTCACATTTAATTTCACAAGTATGTCGTTTTCAAAAGCGTAACGTCTATATAAGGTAGATAAATCCAGTGTTTTCAATGCTTTTCTTGAGATTGCAGTGTATCCATTTTGGGGATCAGATATATTCCAGTACCCAGAAGCTAATTTATTCAAAAACGAGAGGAGAAAGTTTCCAATGCAGCGCCATTTACTCATTCCTTTTCTAAAATCCGAATTTATAAGTCTGTTACCTTTAGTGTACTCTGCTTCTCCATCAATAATTGGATTCAATAAATTTGGCAGGTATAGTGGATCCATTTGATTATCCCCAGCCATTACTGCTACAATGTCCATCTGCTCTTCTAGAGCTTTCATATACCCGGAAATAATAGCAGCCCCGACACCCCCATTTTTTTCATGTTGTATACACACAATACGAGAGTCTGTAAATTTTTTTATTTTTTCTGCAGTATCATCGATAGATGCATCATCTATTGCATATATTCGATCCACATAAGTGGGTATCGATGCAAGAGTTTTTTTAATTAATTTACTCTCGTTATATGCAGGGACTACTACCCCTATTTTATATTCCCTGTACATAGCATCCCCCCACAGGACTTCTCATAAGCTATGAACTACAAATATCCCAATAAAACTGAATATCAACATAGAATAAATTAATTTATTAAATTCACATATTTGATTTGTTAGATGCTCTTTACATCCTCCCCATCCTAAATATAGGATATATATGTATTAATTCCTATGTATATATGTCAATTTCTTTCTAACGTATATGGTAACTATATATATTTTATATTCTCTATATTTTTGAGAAAAGTGTGGTCATCCCTGGTGTCGCGTCAGCAGCAAAATATCACATGGATTCAATTTCAACTATTCAGAAGTCAAAGTGTGCTGGATAATTATTGAAAATATGGCACAGAATGTTACGCTTTATAAGGGTTCAATTTTTTTAAAAAACGTTGAAAATTATTTTTATATAAACTCATTTACATGAAATTAAATAGTTTGAGTATTTTTGCCCCTCTTCTCAATATTGCATAGCTTAATACTATACTGTAATAACCAAAAAATCCTTTTGACCATGAACCAGGGTGTATCAACAAATAAATTGGTTTTTTGGGTGTGTTCTTCAATTTCTCTATTAACTCATATGACGAACCGATTGAATGCCATTTCATCTGGCTATCATGGATTTCTTCAAATTTTTCAAAATTGACGTTTAGATAAGCTTCTCCCAGCAGTTCATTCTTTACCAATAAATCCTGGTGTGCTTTAAATATATCATAATTCACGTCATATTTTTTTCCACCCCACTTCACCGGACTGCTTCCATGGGCGCAGACTGTTTTGATATCAAGATTTGTACCCTTTCTAAATTCTTTCAATTCCTGATTAAACAATTCTATTGCCTTTTCAAAGTTGCCATTGCATTTTGCAAGGGTTTCATAATGATATCCTATTTCATGTCCCATCTCTGCAATAGAAGATATTACCTTTTGATCAAAAGTTTCTTTATATCTAAAATAATAGGTAGATTTAATACCTCTTTCATATTCAATTCTGGCGAATAGAAGCGCTTTATCAGGTCTGGAGTCTACATCATGGCGAAGTATTAATGTACTATCCTTTTCATCAAACTCACTTTTATCCTTCAGATATTCTAAAAGAGTTATCACTTTGTAGTCTGATAATGCCAAATTGTCGCATATAAATGCATACATCTCAAAAGTAAAGTCCCTCAAAAGATATCCTCATCCTCTAATTGTTTAATCAGAGTCCCCACTTTTGTTTTATCAGGTATATTTATAGAAATAGCTTACGATCTGTATTTGGGAAAATTGTCTATCGTCACCGGATATATAGTTAATGGAATAGCTTTATTTATATTTAGTCTCAAAAATAATTTGGAATAAATTACTTCTTCTATCTTTTTAATTTTATTTTTGCTTTCGTATGTATAACGATCAAGTTTAATCGATTCTCAGAAGGTTTGCTCAGAAGCTTTGGTACTTTCCAATTAGCAAAAGAGGAAAATATATTTCGAAATGTGACGATGTATTTTTTAGTGAACAATTCAGAAGAGTAATTCAGGTAATCAATTAATACTATCTCAGATTTTCCTTAAATTTAAGTTTAAGAAATTTTGCTAGTTGAATTGAGTCTGAATTTAAAGTAATGCCCGTAAAGCGAACTACCGCCAATCTAAAGACCTAGCTGCTTCCTGAGTCATTCTTCGGGTCAACCTCCGCAAGTCATACAGGCTCTACCCCACGGCCCGCAGGTGAAGAAATGTCAAAATGAAATGCATGAGCGTGATTATACTTGAGATACATTCCAGCTTCCGACTTTCCCCGGCTTTTTCCCTATCCCTTCGGGGGTGCATACCCTGTTATCCAATTTCGTATAGCCTGGTTTTCGCATCAGATCGTGGTGACAGTATAACAATATGATATTAACTACAAAGTAAAAATAATTAAGTAGAATCAATAACAAGAGAATGTGAGAAAGTTGACGCTTATATCCACTGAAATTAAGATTTCATGGGTTTTACGCTTATTCCTATAAAAAGAAAAAAACTATAGGATTAGCTTTTTATCTAAATCCTATAGCATTTAAGGCTATTTTTACCCTTTAAGTTCCTTTACAATCAGTTCACGGGCTGTCTTTGCATCTGCCGTGCCTTTTGTCTTTTTCATGACCTGTCCTACAAGGAAGTTCAGGGACTTTTCTGTTCCTCCGAGGTAGTCCTGCACAGCAGCTGCATTTTCGGCAATTGCTTCTGCAACAGCTTTTGTAACAAGGTCATCTTCGGCTTTGAAAAGACCTTTTTCTTCGATGATCTGCGAGGGAGTCTTTTCCTCCGTGCCGTCCAGAATGGTACGGATGACTTCAACTGCAGCCCTGTCACTGACCTTGCCTTCGGAAAAGAGGTTTACCAGCTCTACCATACCCAAGACCTTGAAGGAATTCTCCACTTCAGGGTCTTTTGCGTGGATGAAGCCAATGGTCTCGCCATCGTAAGAAGATATTACAAGGTCGCGGTAGTTAAGCTCCCCGAGGAAGACGTCGGCAGTCCAGGTGGCTGCAACCTTCGGGTCAACTCCTTTCGCGCAAACTGCTTCATAGAAGTCGGCGAGCATGATCTTGGAAGTAAGAGACCTTGCATGCATGTCCGTGATGCCGTACTGCTCAATGAAACGGGAGCGTTTGGCGTCAGGGAGTTCCGGGAGAATTTCCCTGATCCTTGGGACCCAGTCAACTACACGCATGGGCATGAGGTCGGGCTCACGGAAGTAGCGGTAGTCTTCAGCTTCTTCTTTTGTCCTCATGGAAATAGTGACGCCTCTTCCCTCATCGAAGTGCCGTGTTTCCTGCACGATTTTTCCACCGCGGCGGATCACGTTCTTCTGGCGCATGATCTCGTAGAGGAGAGCCCTTTCAACTCCTTTATGGGAGGAGATGTTTTTGATCTCAACACGTGTTCCCCAATGTACCGAGACGTTTGCATCGACACGCATCGCCCCTTCAAGGTTTCCGTCAAAGATGTCCAGGTATTCGAGGATGTTCCTGAACTTATCAAGGAACCTTCTGGCTTCTTTTGGGCTCCTCATATCAGGTTCGGTAACGGTTTCAATCAGGGGCATGCCTGACCTGTTGTAGTCTATAAGGACACCTTTTGACTTTTCGATGCTCCCTATGTGTACAAGTTTTCCGGGATCTTCTTCCATGTGAGCCCTTGTGATTCCGACTACATGTTCTCCGTCTTCGCCTTCGATCACGACCTTTCCATTGCTAACAATGGGGTAATCGTACTGGGTTATCTGGAAACCTTTGGGGAGGTCAGGGTAGAAGTAGTTCTTCCTGTGGAACTGAGTCTCTTCTGCAATTTCTCCTTCCAGGGCAAGCCCCACCTTAATTGCCGCTTCCACGGCTTTTTTGTTCAGGACTGGAAGCGTACCTGGAAGACCAAGGCAGACCGGGCAGGTGTGGGTGTTTGGGGCTGCATTGTGATAATCTGTAGAGCAGCCGCAGAACATTTTGGTCTTGAGTTTATTAAGCTGGACGTGGATTTCGAGCCCTATCTTCACGCCATCAGGGTTTTCGTAGACCATTTATGCCACCTCCGGGGGTCTCTTTGTGTGATAATCGGTATTCTGCTCGAAAGTGTAAGCTGCACGCAGGACGGTTGGCTCGTCAAAGGGTTTGCCCATTATCTGAAGCCCTATCGGCAGTCCATCAGTAAAGCCGCATGGTACGGAAATTGAAGGCACTCCTGCAAGGTTAATCGGGCAGGTGTTCACGTCCGAAAGGTACAGGGTGAGCGGGTCTTCAATCTTTTCCCCTATCTTGAAAGCAGGGTTAGGCATGGTTGGAGCCATGAGCAGATCGACTTTTGAAAGTGCTTTGTCAAAGTCCTGCTTTACAAGAGTCCTTACCTTCAGGGCTTTGAGATAGTATTTGTCATGATAACCAGCAGAAAGGGCATAGGTCCCGAGGAGAATTCTTCTCTTGGCTTCTGTGCCGAAACCCTCAGCTCTGGTCTTTGAAACCATTGCATGCCAGTTTTCTCCGTTTGCTCTTAATCCGTAGCGTGTTCCATCGAAGCGGGCAAGGTTTGAGGATGCTTCACTCATTGCAATGATATAATATGAAGCAAGGGCGTACTTTATATTGGGCATTGAGACTTCTTCCCAGGTCGCTCCGAGACTCTCATATTTGTGTATGGCATCCCACACTGCTTTTTCTACACCCGGATGGATACCTTCTCCAAAAAATTCTTTTGGAATCCCTATTTTCAGGCCTTTCACGTCATCAACAAGAGCTTTCCGGTATTCGGTTTTACTGTCTATTGAAGTAGAATCTCTCCGGTCATAGCCTGCCATAACATCCATCAGGACTGCAATATCTTCCACGTTGTTTGCGAGGGGCCCAACCTGTTCAAGGGAATTTGCATAAGCCACAACTCCATACCTTGAAACTGCCCCGTAAGTCGGTTTAAGTCCTACAACCCCACAGAAAGCTGCAGGACCGCGCACAGACCCGCCTGTGTCAGAACCAAGAGCAAAAGGAGCTTCTCCGGCTGCAACAACTGCTGCACTTCCTCCGGAAGACCCTCCAGGTACTCTTTCAAGGTCCCAGGGGTTTGCAGTCGGTCCGAAATGGCTGGTCTCAGTGGAAGACCCCATGGCAAATTCGTCCATATTGGTTTTTCCAAGGATTACAGCTCCGGCAGCAAGAAGTTTTTCAATTACATGGGCATTGAAAGGCGGGATATATCCTTCAAGAATCTTCGAGCCGCAACTGTTTGGCAGCCCGACAACGGAAATGTTATCCTTTATAGCAATTGGTACGCCTGCAAGAGGACCTTCATGCCCTTCGGCATCGATTTTTTTTGCCTGCTCAAGGGCTTTATCGGAAACCGTCACATAACCGTTGATTTTGCTCTTTCCTATAGTCTCAAGGTATCCGGCTGTTACTTCTTCGGCTGAGCTTTCTTTAATCTTCTCTTTAACCTGTGCAACATTCATCCATTTTGCCATCAAAAACAACTCCTCAGCCAATCTTCGGGACTCTGAAAGCCCCGTCCTGTTTGTTTTCAGTGTTTGCAAGGACAGTTTCCTGCGGGAGGCACTCTTCTACTGCATCCTCCCTGAATACGTTATAGACCTCAGCGACGTGATATGTAGGATCAATATCTTCGGTCGGCAGTTCATCAAGCTGCCCGAAATACTCAAGAACTGAGTTAAGTTTTTCCATATATTCGACTGTTTCCTGCTCATTGATCTCAATACGAGCAAGCCAGCCGATGTGTTCTACATCTTCTTTCGTGATCATGAAAATTCCTCAAAAATAGGATAATCTGAATAGAATGCCGTTGGTAATGCATAATAGAAACAGTTTATGAAATAAATATATATTCTTCCTGCCCGAGTTTCGCCTCCCGAGTTTCGCCTCCCGAGTTTCGCTTCGGGAGCACGAGGTCCTTTTCACTCGCTTCGCTCGTTCAAGAGGACTAATTTATAAATTGTCAAGTGAGTTGAGCTCAAGAGTGCTGTCCTTTTGTTTTTCAGTTTTATGCTTTCTGTCTCATATGCAGGTCGTACATCTGGACCTTTTTCATTTTTGCCAGGTTGAGGACTTTTTCGAGTTCTTCGTCCTTGAGTTGCCGGGCTTCGATGTAGCCGTTGTCTACGGCTTCGTTGAAGATTTCGTAGCCTATGGCTGAGCGGGCAAGAACTGTGGTATAGCCTCTGGGGGTGCCAACTCCTCCAAAGGAGATATCTGAGTTTTCGGCGGTCAGGTCTGTACAGAAACGACAGGAGGAACTTCGGTATTCGTCAAAGTCGCTGAGTTCGAAGATGCGCTCTTTTCCGTCTTTCAGGGTGACTTCGAATTTTCCTTTTCGGATCTTCATGGCATCGACGTTCTCAAGCGTGATTCCATAGCTTTCAAGTACAGCCTTGATCCCCTCGTAGGCAAAAGTGTCCATACAGAAGAGCCCGAGTTTGAGAACCTTAGCCCTCATAAAGAGGTGCAGAAAACCGTAAGAGCTTTTTTGCATTTTTGTGACTGCGTCAATGTTGCAGCTCGTCCCTACAAAGGCGACGCTGTTCATTCCCTGTTTGACTGCGCTCATAAGGGCTTCCAGTGTCATTGAATGGGAGTAGATGCTGCCGCTGCTCTTCAGGATCTCCTCTCTGGTTTTTGCAACTATGGGCACTGGTTTCCAGGGTTCTTCTTCTGAACGGGTTGTGACTACAGCAGAGTCGATAAGTCCCTCGTCCAGAGCGTACAGAAGAAGAGAGGTCACAACTCCACCGTCCTGACCCTTTACTTCAGGTATGGCAGACTTTGCAGCATAAGCGAATCTGAAGCTCCCTATGAGCCCTTCTTCCGTGGTGATAGTTCTGGGGCACTGGTAGTAACAGACACCGCAGGCTTTACAGGGACCGATCAGTGCGGGTTTTCCGTCTTTTATAGTGATGTATTCGCAGCTTGCTGCGCAGGCTCCGCAAAGAGTGCAGATTCCAGGCTTTATGATATCCCGCTTTAGTTTTCCAAAAGAAATCTTTTCTTTGTCACTCAGGTTTCTCTTGAGTCTAATAACACTCTTTTCCAGTGCATCGAATTTTTGCTTACATTCGGTACTGCAAAAATAGTAATGTTTTCCCCAGTAATCCGAAAAGTATTCGGTATCCTCAGATATAATTTTCTTGCATATAGGATCAAGCGGCATTAAAGGCCTCCAATAATTACTGCCCCAAATTTCAGGATATTTATGTGCGTAATTCTTGAGAATATCTAAAATGGCTCTTCAACTTGTGAATATTATATATTATGAGTATCTATTAATCACTCTGCATTATTATAATTACATTCTTTATAATTTATACTCTTTATAATTACGCACTCTAATTTATTCTTATAGGAAAATAATTTCAGGCTTTATCGAAAACGTTGACTGGAGTTGAAATATCATTTACAGAAATGTTGTGAGGTATGAATGAAAAGGCATCACTAAATAATTACAGTCGTTATGAGTCGTGGACAGAACGGCAACAATTAATAATCAATTAAAATTATTGCAAGAAACTGGCAATTTGAAGTGTTTTAGAAAAGATTATTATAGGTTTTGGTTAATACCTTATTTAAACTTCAGATAAATTGTGTTCTTGTCGCATGTGTTTATTGAATCCTGGAGACAGATCTTCCATAATAATCCGATACTTAAAATTCGGTTTTTAATTGTTATCATTTCTAAAATGAACTTACTATATCCTATAGTACAAACTTAATTGATTCTACGTCTGCAGATTCAACCGTATAGGATATGGATTTAATTTTATCTATATACAGATCCTCAGGAAGGAACAAAAATGGCTCTGAAACCCAGAATTGCAGAATCCCCTCAGGTTCGTTTGATTGACCTCAAGTCAAAACCGTTCTTTATTGTAGCTTCAGTAGAAGTAGGAAATACCACAACCAAAAGTATCCTTACAGCCACCAATATGGATAATGGCAGGACGCACATAATTAATAAAGTAGTACGCATGACAAGAGATGTCCGCCCTCCAAATCCCGGAGAAGTTGTGTTCGGAAAGACGCTTACGGGCGTGGAACTTACGCGCGAGGCCGTTGCAGAACTGGTAAAGAGTACCCTTATAGAATCCATGGAAAAAGCCAACCTGGATATAAAAACTGACCTGGACTTCGTGGTACGCTCTACTGGTGTGGTTGCAGGCTTTGATTCTCCGGAAGAAGTCGGTGAATTTATCAAAGCCCTGGCAGAAGGGTGTCTTATGGCAGGAGTCCCTCCTAAAAATATGACCCCTCCAATGTCGGTCTCAAACATCCCAAAGAAGCTCCAGAAATACAGCAAACTGGAAAAGGTAATCTTTGACGGGGCTGTAGCTAGCGTTATGCCTCCAATTGGCTCTACTGGTGTTGAAATTGTTGCAAACGAGATGGAGGGAGAGCTTGCAACAGCAGGAATCAAGGAAGCGGCGAAATTGACAGATGTGGATTTCAGGAATCCCTGCATCTCAATCGACTTCGGGACAACTCTTGACGGCAGGATTACAAGCACTAACCAGCCGTATGCAAAAACAATTGGAAATTTCTGCGGATATGCAGGTGCAATTCCTGATGCTATTATCCGGGGATCGAAAGTTGTTGACTCGAAGGTAGGAACTGCTCTGGAGGTTTTTGAAAAACAGAAACCTCCTTCTTTCATTACTTTGAAGATGAAAGCTAAAGTTATAGAAGAATATTCAAGGCGCATTCATGAGCTTATTACTATTGAAAAAGTCCCTGGAGATAGAAAGAGGTATGGAAGTGTCCCTGTCCGGCCGGATGCAGCTGAAGAGATAGGCGTAACACTTATAGGATGTGATGTGGGCGATAACGGCTCAAATATGGGAAAACTGAGTGCAATAGGCATGGAAATCTGCAAAAACCATGGACTGTCGATTGTTTATGCTGTCATTGACGAGGTGATGGCAGAGGTGGTGTGCAGGCTCATAGAGGTTGCAAAAAAAGAAGGCCTCATTTTTGAAGACAGCACTATAGGAATTACAGGTAGAGCAGGAATTACCGGGAACAAACCTAAACTGATTTTGAGCTGCCTGGAAAAAATGAACCTTGCCCCTAAAATCGATGAAAGAGTGGTCTTTGTGGACGATGGGCTTGCCAGAGGTGCAGCTGTTATGGCTCGCTGTATGAATTCCCTGGGCACACCACAAACCCCGCTTGGCGGCAGGCACGGTGGAAAATGTATTCTTGCACAGCGGATGAAAATGCAGGAAAGATGAAATGCCAGTCCTGGTGAAATGGTAGTCTTATATACCAAACTACCATTTTTCTGTAATAAATAAAAAGCTGTTTAAAAATACTGTTTAAAAATAAGTATTAAAAGGCCTGGAAAAGCAGATGAAGTAAAGGCAGGATAAATTAGCCTCCTGCCCCTCCACCTCCGGCTTTTCCAAGATCGAAGGCCTGCATTGTTTCCCTTTCTTTCCTGAACCTTTCTTCCAGTTCTTCAGCAGTAAATTCTCTTTGTTCTCTCTTTTCTGTGGGCTTGAGATCTGTATATTCCAGAGTTTCTTCTTTATACCAGAGATCGGTACTTTCGAGCAGAGCCCAAACATTTCCCTGTTCGTCTTTTTTGATCTCGGTCACACGACTTACAGTATCGCTATTTACGTATTTGACAGCATCTCCCACTTTGATAGTCTTCTTGTTCCGCCCGACAGCTGTGATTTCCGCAGCATCAGCCATGCTTTCACCTCAAGGGCTTCCAGGACGCTGGCATTTTAGGCCCTGCAAGTCCACTCCTTCTTTAATAACTGCTTATCTTTAATAACTGCTTATAGGTTATTCAGGCCCTTTAATAAAGTTTGTGTGGTTTTACCTGTAAGAGTCTCTGGAAAGCCTTAAAGGCTTAATAGAGACCTTTAAATTCAAAAATAAAAAAAGAGTTTAATGGTTGCTGATTTCTCAGTAACCGGCTATTTTCTCAGTATAAGTTACTTTCTTTATTGATTAACATTTTACTGATTTAACATTTTACTGATTTTACTGATTTATTTCGTTCCTGAGTTCTCCCATGAGAGCTACCCTTTCGGCAAATGCGTTGTGCCTGTGGATGCTTTCTTCATTGGTCTGCTTGATAGTGATTACTGCATTATCCGGAAGGTTCGGGAACTCTTTTACTACATTATCTGCCATTGTTCTTACACAGTCTTCCACAAACTTCGGGTTCTTGTGTGCAGTTTCCACAACAACCTTTTCGTCTGCGCGTTTCAGGACCTCATAAACACTTGAACTCATGGAGCGTTCAATTATTCTTATTATATTTTCCAGGGATACATCAAAATCGTGAGCTACTTTGATTGAAATAATGCCTCTTCCGCGCTGGTTATGGGTAGCCATCGGGACTCTTTCCAGGAATTTTATTATTGTATCCCTGTCAACTCCAAGATTGGCAAGCTCATTTGCGGCTTTATCTCTCATTATTTCCTGAGCGCAGGGGCAGGCAGTCATTCCTACAACTTCGGCCCCTATGAGCTTTTTCACGTCAAAGTAGTTTTTATCGCCGTCGCCCCTTACAGCTGAAGCTTCGGCAAAGATATTGACGACTTCCTGGCACTTGATTCCTGTTGAAGGAGAGGTGCGCCTTATCATGTATTCGCTTTTCATCCTGACTTCAGCTTGATTTGCATATTCATGGCGGCCCAGCAGGTTATGTGCAATATCGCTGCATAATTGTTCTATTTCATACACCGGTATGCTGAGTACCTTTTCCAGCACTTCATCTACAGCTTCGAAGTTCCTTGAAAGGTTTGCTCCCTTACGGTCTGAAGGCAGGTCAACAAAGACATCAAAAGTTGAGATCAATACTATTGGACGCTTGTCCTTTCGTTTGATTTCAACCAGTTTTTTCATATTTGTTACCCCGACACGGGTAAGATTGATAGCTATGCTTGGTTTGCTGGCCTGGACGTCCGGGAGGTTGAAAGTGCAGTGTTCCATATTTAACCAGATCCGTGAAAAGATAAATGTGCTTGATTTGTAGAATCAATCTTTTATTAAATACCTAATTATATTAAATTCATTTGGAAAAATATAGTGACCATAAGAAGTAATAGCATGTAAAGTTTGTGCTTTCCAGACTCTTTTACAAAAGTACAATATAATATATTTTAATAGAGTGTCTAAAAACCCTTTCCTGAATACTATTTTGAGCTGCATTTTTAACAAGGAATAAATATTTAAATATTTCCCATTTTAATGACAATTTAGAAAATTTTAGTTTATATACCCTGCACAGATTAAGGGCAGTTTTGTATAAACCACTAACTATAGACGACATATGAAGAAAGATTTTATATACTTTAAAAATTAATCAGTGTCTAGCAATACTATTTGCGAGGTGACCTTTATGTCCAACACAAGAAATTTTGTTTTACGAGACGAAGAA
>ENA-UOOK01001827-UOOK01001827.1-fermentation-metagenome-genome-assembly--contig:-NODE-1827-length-27478-cov-4.753163_pt1 | contig 27478 bp, 32 predicted proteins | sample MGYA00245777_ERZ724023 | MGnify/ENA primary metagenome ERZ724023 (study PRJEB28704, sample SAMN03018312) | fermentation metagenome | biome: anthropogenic terrestrial biome; feature: soil; material... | reverse complement strand
CATCACATGGCTGAGCCTTTTTTGCGCAAAACTTCCGATTGATCCCTTTGAGAACCGTCCCCTTGATTGCTCAAACTTAAGACTTCAATTATCTATCTCACATATACCTTCCATTGGCCATCATGAAAAACAAATTTTTGTTCATCATCTACAATAGTTTCATCAGTGAAATTCAGCGTAACATTAGCTACATAAATGCTTCCTTCTTGCGCAATCTGATTTTCCATTAACTTATATGCCTTGATGCGTTCTTCATTAACAACCAGTTCTTCGCGAGGCATATTTTTGTCAGCATTTCTTACCTCCATGGGGACATCTTCAATAGGAACATCTTCAATAACCCATTCTTCGTTGCTAAGTTTACTTAGTTTATCTTCAATTCTTTTGTTCAATTCATTGACGGTTATTTTTTCTAAAGAATTAACTTGTGCAGAAAGCAGATATACTCCTTCAGAGTAAAGACGTTTATGATGCGCTATTGTTTCTTCACCTGTAACAACAATCGAATTCCTCTTTATGCTATCATAGTCTTGGTTTTGCCAAGCTTCAGCATAATCTTTATAAAAAGCCTCAACCTCTTCTATAGTTAGAACTGGTGATTTATCTTTAACAAGATTATTTGTGGCTACTGCGTTAAAAGCAAACCCAATGAGAAAAATAAAACTAAGAACCAAAATGAATTTAAATTTCCATTTGCTTAACATTCTCATAATTATTCCTCCTTACTAATTCTGGTATAGTTCTCCATAACCATTAGTGTATGTTGCCCCACTAGTAACCTCAATTCTCAAGTATTTACTACCTGCTACTGGTGTGCCAGACATTTGCTGATACTGAGCACTGCCATTTTGATTGGAAATACTAGAACTATGTGAGCAATGAACTGTAGCTGAATAACCCTTCGCCGATTGAACTTTATAAGTTATAGTATAATTATAACCGCTATTATCCCACTGGCGAAAATTGATCCAAATTGGATTTGTATTTGGAACATTAAAAGCACTTGACTCGACATAATCCCGAACATTACTAAAAGTATAAGCTTTTATTTGTGCTGCATCTGCACTTGCATAGGAAAAGACCGGAATAAAAGCAATAGCCAATAATAAAGTACTAATAATTAAGAATCTTCTCTTCATTATACTCGTCCTCCCTAATAAATCTAGGTTTTTGGGAAAGCATTAGTATTCTACTCCCTCCTTTTTCAATTCTCCTACACAAGTTCTCCCAAATTGGTTAATAAAAACATAACCTCAATCTTGTGTGGGGCAGTGGGCGATCATGGGGACGGTTCTATCGATCGTTTAATTCTGTCTTTTAAGCATTATATACTTCGTGATATGTCAGGCCTATTCGTACAATTTGTTTTATGCTCAAACCTTCAATGCCCTTGAGACTTATCTATTCCGGTAATTTTGGCTGATACCAGTGAAACCAGCAAGCCGGACTGGCACCACCAGCGGCAACTAAGAGAAGAAATGCTGAGACAAAGCTCAATATTTTTATTTGAGACGGTTTGCGCATATTTTCCACCCCCTTCCATATAAGGATACTATATGCACTCTATCAACTTAGCTTTGCTATTTCAATAGGATGAGGCCGAACGGTCGAAATATGACTACGAATGGTTGTAATTGCTCAAATAAAACCTACAGAAACGAAAAAGCGACCGCATTGTCGGTCGTTTTTTTGAATCGTGTGTCATAACATGAAAGCGAGTTTACTTTTGTCGGTCGCTGAACATTTTTCTAAGTTGCTTTCCGTAGCTGCGGCTTAGCGGAACTTTATCACCAGACTTTAAAACTAGTTCATAACTACTTCCATAAGGGCTAACCTGTTTAACCTGATTGATATTGACCAGGTAGCTTCGGTGGCTTTGAACAAAATCATAAGGCGCTAACTTTTGTTCCCAAGTATTAAGATTACCTTTTAGGGAATGCATGGCCGTTAGGGTTTTAATTAATATGTTAGCCCTGCAGCTTTCAACATATAGGATTTCCTCTGGTTTCAGCAAATATGTTTTCCCATGGGTTTGAATAGCTATAGCTTCTTTAGGATTGATAGCAGGGAGTGTTTGAGATGTTAACCGATTACTAAGCTTGCGCAGCGTTTTCTTGATCCGTTCCTCATCAAAAGGTTTGAGTATATAATCGAATGAATATAGCTCAAAGGCCTGCATGGCATAATTAGGATAAGCAGTGGCAAATATAAATAATATATCACTCTGCCATTCAGCCATCCTATGGGCCACTTCCAGGCCATTCATCTCCGGCATATCTACATCCAAAAATACGACCTGGGGTTTATGTTCACTGGCAATCCTAAGTGCTTCAAAACCGCTGGCAGCTACACCAACAACGGTAACTCCCGGTACTTGTGAGACAATGTGTTTTAGATAGAGGCCAGTGGGTATATCATCATCAACAATTAAAATATCCATTTTTTGCATTCTCTTTCTTAGCACCTAACACGTTATCAACCCAATGAAGGAAGCTGTAGCCCCAGGGGGTAATGGTAAACGCCTGCTCTATCATACCTATTATCATAGGCAGTACTAATATTTTTGAAGTCTCAAACTGCATCATAATTATCATAACCACGCAATATACAGATGCTATTATCAGGGACCACTTCCTAAATTTTGTCCGCTCTTCTTCGGTATTTATAGGTTTGTTTTCAGTATCGCCTGGAGCATATTTGTAGAGTACAAGGCCAACTATTAGGAAGCAAATAACAACCACCAGCATTAGGGCTTCTCGGCTTATTATTGGATTAAGACTATGTGCAATCCAACCCAGCAATAAAAAGCAAAGTGTCCCTCCGATGAGACATCGGTAATAGGCACTGCAATGCTCGCCTCCCGAAGCTAACCGCAGTACACCTGCAGTAACCGTAATGGTAAGGACTTCGGGTAATATTCCCAATGCATAAGACAGGGTTATAACACATAACATCTTGACTATTTCCCCCATCAGCAATTCCAGGCCAAATGCCATGCGATTTTCCTTAATTCGGTCAGCTTCCAGCTGGTGTGCCAGATAAGCAGCAAATCTACCGGCAAATTCATGAATACTCATACTATTATCTCCTCTCTATTTATTTAGGAAAACCTACCGTGAAACAGGTTCCTTTATCCAGATGACTGCTGACCACCACAAATCCGTTATAGCTTTCCGTCAGGTGTTTGATGGAAGCCAGTCCGAGACCACGATCTGTACTATCGCTTTTAGTGGAGAATCCGGCGGTGAAAATCATGGCTCGCAGGTCTCTGGGAATAAAGCCAGGGTTACGGGTTTGCATAATGAAGTAACCAGTATTCTCGAATACCTGGAATTGAACCCTTCTTTCTGCTACGGGTAGATTCTCCACCGCTTCTAAAGCATTGTTAATAAGGTTGCCCACAATGGCAACCAGATCGAAAGGTCTTACCTTTATTTGAGATAAGTCAGAGCGCACTTCCATTCTAAATGATATATTGCGACTGGTGGCAACTCCCGTTTTCACCAGCAGAAGGGCGCTTAATTCCGGTATGGCCAGTCTCAATACTTCTCCACTTATTTGTACTTCGGTGTAAAGCTCGCTGATAAAAGATTGAGCCTCCTCAAATTATCCCAATTGCATAAGGCCATATACTGTCTGCAAATGGTTAACGAAATCGTGGCGTTGAGTCTTGATAATCTTATTCATTTCCTGCAGCTGTTCGATATGATACTGCTGCAATTCGAAAAGTCTTTCCTGTTTAGTTATGAATAAAAGCTTCTGGGTTAATGTTAGTGATAACAATACTTCAGCCAATATTACCAGTAAAATGGAATATAGAATAAAATTCCGGTCAAGGGTTGGAACTGCTCCTTCCAGATAGAACTGATAGTAGAATCCTAATACAATAAGTATTACTGCCAGACCAAGTATTACGATGATTTTATTTGAATTGCTTATCTTCATTGTCAATGGTCCTCTCTGTCTCCAGAACACCGTAAATATCAAAAATGGTAATATCATATCTAATCAAAACAAGTATTATACCGATTAAAATCAAAAACTCGGGCAGGGGGAATAGGACTCTCCACAAGTCGTTGTTAAGGGCTTGCTGAACTGATATTCCCGTTAAGGCAAAGATTATGAAATTCAACATGGTTTCTGTGATGCCAAGAGAAATGAGGCCCACAAACGAAGCGATTACCGCATATGTAACCGGAAGTCTACATATATAGGCAAGCAGTGTTATTAATATGGGGAGTTGAAGAAAGACATTAATTCCGGGGGACAAGGGTAGAGTCCGAATAAAAAAGCTGGCTAAGGATGTAAGAAACGCCACCAGGAGTATTCGAGCCAGGGCAGGCTTTATTCCGATTAAGACTAGCCCTAATGAAACTAGAATTGCGGTTTCGGGTATTGAATGTAACAATATAAGGTATATTGGCATTATATCCATAATAAATATCCTCATAAATTATATATAAATAAATCCTATAAATAATATAAATCTCCTAACATTAATACCATTATATAACAAAACATCCAATACAGTGGGTATATTTGTATTTATACTTATACTTAGCGATGATGATGTTGGGGAAGCAAATCAATGCGGTTTGTATGATACTTTTGGGCACTTAGAGGATAATATTGATGAATATATCTATATTCACAACATAAGCGACTTCAACAAAAATAAACGGCCTCAGTCCGAGAGATGGAGTATCGAACAAAGGTCGCTTAGTTTTATTATGCGTCTGTCTACTTGACAGGATGCAGTTAGCTGTCCGTTTGGGACAAGAGGACAGTTAACTGCCACCCTAGAGTTTCTTGCTTGATCTAGATACGTAGATAATCCTTTATGACCTCCAGAAACTGTTTGCCGTATTTCTTTAATTTATTTTCTCCTACCCCGGTAATAGTCAACATTTCGTATTCGTCCCTGGGTAAACGTTGGCTCATTTCCTTTAAGGTGCTGTCGTGGAATATTACATAGGGAGGCATTCCTTCTCGCTGTGCAATCTCTTTGCGCAGGGAGCGCAGTAATTCGAAAATATCACTTTCAGCAGCTGCCGGCTCAGGAACATGGGGCATCCTGACCATGACCCGGGCCTGTTTTCTGAGGACCGGGCCCGCTTTCGGGCTAAGGTGTACAACCGGATACTGCCCTCCAGTGTTATATATATAATCATCTGCCTCCAGCATATGCATCAGCTCTACTATGGCAGGTATAGTCATTTCCTTCATAATGCCGTAAGTGGATAAGCGATCGAAGCGCAGCTGTTGTATCCTCTTGCTCTTAGAGCCCTTGAGCACCGAAGCCACCAGGGTCATGCCGTATTGTTCGTTCATTCTTTTCATACAGGAAAATATTTTCTGGGCTTCAATAGTAAAGTCCTTCATCTCAAACTCCTGCTCACAATTAGCACAATTCCCACAGGTGCCGGCGGCATCTTCCTCGCCAAAATAATTCAATATATACTGTTGCAGACAATTATTGGTATGGCAATAATCAATCATGCCCTGCAGTTTCTTATATTCCCCGTTCTTCAGCTCATCGTTCATTTCACTATTCTCAATAAAGTACTTCTGGGTTTGAACATCCCCCGGCGAATAGAGGAGAATACAATCGGCCGGTTCATTATCACGCCCGGCGCGTCCTGCTTCCTGATAATAGGCTTCGATATGGCGAGGCATATTATGGTGAATTACGAAACGGACATTGGATTTGTCTATGCCCAATCCGAAAGCATTGGTGGCTACTATAACCCGGGTTTTATCATACAGGAAATCCTCCTGACTCTGGCGTCGCTCTTCTTTATCAAGCCCGGCATGGTAACGCCCTGTTAAAACCCCTCTGGCCTGTAATTGTTCGTACAGGGTATCGACCTCCTTGCGGGTAGCAGCATAGATAATTCCCGCCTGCTCAGAATGGGTTTCTACATAGCGGATTATGAACTTGGTTCTATCCACCCCTTTGACAGCTGATAAATGCAGGTTCTCTCGCTTAAAACCAGTAACATATGTATCAGGATTGGATAGCTCCAAGAGCCTGGTTATATCTTCCCGCACGCGATAGGTGGCTGTAGCCGTAAAGGCTGCTACTACCGGGCGTTCAGGCAAACAGGCTATCCAGGGGGCAATATCCACATAAGCAGGCCTAAAATCATGTCCCCATTGGGAAACACAATGGGCCTCATCAATAGCAATCATAGATATGGAAAGTTTTTGCAGAAGGGAGGTGAACTGCTCCGATGCCAACCGTTCCGGAGCTACATAAAGAAGCTTGTATCTTCCCTGACTAGCCTCTGCCATACGGGTCCGAATCTCACCGATGGACATGGCGCTGTTGATAAATGCCGCCGGGATGCCCAAAACATTTAAAGCATCGACTTGATCTTTCATCAGGGCAATAAGTGGCGAAATAACCAGGCTAACACCTGGCAATAGCAGGGCCGGAATCTGGTAACAAACTGATTTTCCGCCCCCGGTAGGCAGTATACCTAAAACATCCCGACCTTGCATAATGCTGTTAATAATGGCCTCTTGTCCGGGTTTAAACGATTTGTAACCAAAGTATTTTTTTAGAGCTGCCTGTATATCATGGGCCATATTATCCTCCCCCAGAGTAACTATGTTTTTTCTCTTTAGTACGTTATTTGTCTGAACCTACATTTTTTTCCGAACCGACTTTAATTTTTGTTCCATAGATGTATCCTTATCCCTTCTGTCATCAATGCGAATGGTAGTTGATACTCTCATAGCACCACTGGCAAAAGGTACCTCGTGCATCTTCCTGATCTCCTGAAAGATAAGATCCAAATCACCCTCTAATACACTCCCCATAGGGGTCAACATACTTTTGATATCTTTTTGTTCCTCCAATATTTTATGGCAGTCAGCCACATACTTACTAACACTGGTACTCCCGGTGCCCATTGGTATGATTGCTACTTCAACAATTGCCACAATACAACGCCTCCATTACTCAATTTACGATTCATCGGTACGTATTTTAGTATAATTAAACCTGCTATTGACGTCAAACAACAGCGATTAAAGGGATACGGGGACACACCGGCTATGCCGGAATGTCCCCGGAATTTGTGATAGACTTGGTTCGACAGTGCTGCCTATAGATTTTAGATTATGGCCCTATCAAAGGTCTTCCTCTCTCGATATTCCTCCTGCTTGCCAGCATTCCATTGATCTACCGGACGCAGGTAGCCCACCACCCGGGAGTATACTTCACAGGAGGTGCTTTTACCTTCTGCTTCACACAGCGGGCATTGGTAGTTTTCGCCCCTGATATAACCATGCTGCGGGCATATACTGAAAGTAGGCGTAATAGTGAAATAAGGTAAGCTGAACTGTTCACATACTTTCTTGGCCAGTTTCTTAACCGCCTCGATCGATGATACTGATTCTCCCAGGAATATATGGAAGGTTGTCCCTCCGGTATAAAGGACCTGCAGCTCATCTTGAATACTTAGGGCTTTAAACAGGTCATCAGTATAGTTCACCGGTAATTGAGTAGAATTGGTGTAATAGGGTTGGGCACCTTTTTTCACTTCGGGCTCATTGGCCACCTTTATTTCCGGATAGCGTTCTTTGTCCTTGCGCGCAATGCCATAAGATACCCCTTCGGCCGGTGTCGCTTCCAGATTGAATATGTTGCCGGTTTCTTCCTGATAGGTGCTCAGACGATCGCGCATGTAGTTCATAACCTCTTTGGTGAATTCCCGACCTGCTTCGCTGGCAATGTTTTCATCCATGAAATTAAGGCAGGATTCGTTCATTCCTACCAGCCCAATGGTGGAAAAATGGTTCTTCCAGTATTGTCCGAAGCCTTCCTTGACCGCCCGCAGATAAAACTGCGAATAGGGATATAGTCCATACTCAGTGAGGCTTTCTAACATTTTGCGTTTTATTTCCAGACTATCCCGGGCCAGATCCATGATTACCTCCAGTCGCTGGAAATAATCCTGCTTATCCTTGGCCAGATAACCTAACCGACTCATATTAATAGTTACTACTCCAATAGAACCGGTTAGCGGATTGGCACCGAAAAGCCCGCCGCCTCGTTTCTTAAGTTCACGGTTGTCGAGCCGCAAGCGGCAGCACATGCTGCGAGCATCTTCGGGACTCATATCTGAGCCGATAAAGTTGGAGAAGGAGGGGATGCCATATTTGGCAGTCATTTCCCATATCTTATTGTAACTGGGATTCCCCCAGTCGAAATCTTCCGTTATGTTATAGGTGGGGATAGGGAAGGTAAAGACTCGCTCCTCAACATCCCCTTCCATCATTACTTCAGCAAAGGCCTGGTTAAATATATCCATTTCCGCCTGGAATTCTCCGTAGGTGTCATCCATGTACTTACCACCTATTATTACCGGTTCGTTTTTCATGAACTCGGGGACCTTCAAATCCATGGTTACATTAGTAAATGGGGTCTGGAAGCCAACCCGGGTAGGCACGTTCATATTAAAGACAAATTCTTGCAGGCACTGTTTTACCTGTTTATATTCTAATTCATCATAGCGGATAAAGGGAGACAACAGGGTATCAAAGTTAGAAAATGCCTGAGCTCCGGCAGCCTCACCCTGCAGGGTGAAGAAGAAATTAACAATCTGTCCCAGGATGGAGCGAAAATGTTTGGCGGGGCCGCTGGCAACCTTCCCCCGCACCCCTTTAAAGCCTTCCAGGAGTAAATCACGAATATCCCAGCCCACACAATACACCCCCAGGATACCAAGATCATGGATATGCAAATCCCCGCTGGCCTGGGCCTCTTTCATTTGCGGAGTATAAATCTGGTCCAGCCAATACTGGGATACGATGACTGAGGAGAGGTGAAAGTTCATCCCCTGCAAGGAATAAGTCATGTTGGAGTTTTCATTTACACGCCAATCGTTACGCCCCAGATAGTTGGCTATGATCTGATTGTTCATCAATAGTTGATCGGCATTCCGTAAGGTTTCATGCTGCTTCCGATAAAGAATATAGGCTTTGGCCGTTTTATAATGCCCGTTTTTTACCAGCACCTTTTCGACTAAATCCTGTATTCCCTCTACGGTTGCGATTTCATCATCGTCGACATACGGGGCAATCTCTATGACTTTTTCCGCCAATTCCTGCGCTGTTTGATAGTCTTTGCCCCCTACTGCCCGGGCAGCCTTAAATATGGCGTTCGCCAGCTTATCTTTTTCAAAAGGGACCACCCGGCCATCTCTCTTTTTAATCTTGTTAATATCCACAAAACTACCTCCCTATTTCAATAGCACTATATGTATGGTTTTATATTTACACAGATACTATATATAGTATAATCGTTTTAAAAAAAATTTACAGTCTTGACTTTAATGTTTTTAAAATTATTTATATTTAAACAAATAAACAGAGAAAGATTTCTCCTTCTCTGTTAAATAATCGACAGGTTATTAGAATTTTCCTCAATTGCAGCGATAGGTATTTCTATTGTTCGTTTTTTAATTTTTTATCCAGTAGAGCCTGGACTTTTAAAGGCAGTCCAAAAAGATTGATGAAACCCTCCGCATCTTTTTGACTGTAAATTTCGTCAGCACCGAAGGTAGCTAATTCCTCACTATAGAGTGAATACCGCGAACAGGAGGCAACCGCTGTGCAACTGCCTTTGTAGAGCTTTACCCGTACACTGCCGGTAACTGTCTGCTGGGTTACCTCCACAAAAGCATCCAGGGCAGACTTCAGCTTGGAAAACCAGTTGCCATCATAGACTAGTTCTGCGTATTTAAGCGCCACTTGCTCTTTAAATTGGAGTGTACGTCTATCCAGGGTCAGCCTTTCTAATTCTTCATGTGCGGCAAAGAGAATGGTTCCACCTGGAGTTTCATATACGCCCCGTGATTTCATGCCTACCAGGCGATTTTCCACCATGGAAACAATTCCTACCCCATTTTCTCCCCCACGGCGGTTCAGTTCCATGAGCAAATCCACCGGTTTATAAGCCTGCCCATCGATGGTAATCGGTATTCCCGCTTGAAAACCAATTTCCACATAAACGGGCTGGTCGGGGGCCTTTTCGGGCGGGACGGTCAGCACATAGAGGTCATTCTGGGGTTCATTCCAGGGGTCTTCCAGATCGCCCCCCTCATGAGATATATGCCATATGTTGCGGTCGCAACTATATATCTTCTCTTTGCTCACCGGAACCTCTATTCCATGACTGTTGGCATAATCAATAGCTTCTTCCCGGGATCTAATCGACCATTCCCGCCAGGGTGCTATGATCTTGAGGTTAGGATTAAAGGCTTTGATCCCTAATTCGAATCTGGCCTGGTCATTGCCTTTGCCGGTAGCTCCGTGGCAGATAGCCACTGCGCCTTCTTTTTCGGCAATCTCCACCATTTTCTTGGCCATCAGAGGACGGGCAAACGATGTCCCCAGGAGATACTTTTTCTCGTATATGGCACCGGCTTTCAATACCGGGAAAACGTAGTCGGTTACAAAATCCTCTACCAGGTCTTCGATATAAACCTTGGAGGCACCTGATCTTAAAGCCTTTTCCCGAACAGGCTCCAGCTCATCCCCCTGCCCCACATTGGCACAAAAAGCGATTACTTCATACCCGTAGTTTTCTTTCAACCAGGGAATAATAATTGATGTATCCAGCCCACCCGAATAGGCCAGCACTACTTTCTCCATTTCTTTTTCCTCCATTAATTATTTGTAAGCAAGGAAGCAAGGGGACGTTCTTTCTGCTTCCTTTTTTCATGCGAAAGGGAAGCAAAAAGAACGTCCCCTTGCTTTCATTTTCCCCTACATAACTAGAGCCATTATGGCCTTATGGGCATGCAGACGGTTTTCGGCTTCATCGAATACCACTGATTGTGGACCATCTATAACTTCATCGGTGATTTCCTTACCCCGCTTGGCCGGCAGGCAATGCATGACTATAGCCCCCCGGTTGGCCTCTCTGAGCAGGGCTTGATTCACCTGATAGTGCCTGAACTTCTTTTCCTTGTCTTCGGCATCATCCTCCTGCCCCATGCTCGCCCATACATCGGTATAAATTATATCCGCCCCCTTTACCGCGTCCCAGGGGCTTTCTACCACTTCCAGCCGGGCACCGGTCTCATGAGCATCCTTTTGCGCCAGTTGCATTATCTTGTCATCAGGTTCAAATCCCCACGGACAGGCACAGGTCACATCCATCCCTACCTTGGCGGCACCAAACAGCAATTCATGGGCAACATTATTACCATCGCCGATATACGCCATTTTCAAACCCTGTAAGCGGCCTTTATGTTCCTGAATCGTCATCATATCGCCGATTACCTGCGTAGGGTGCAATAGATCAGTCAATCCATTTATTACTGGTATGGAAGCCCATTGGGCCAGTTCCAGAACCTCATCATGGGAAAAGGTTCGAATCATAATTCCATCCAGCATTCGGGCCAGGACCAGGGCGGTGTCTTTAACGGTTTCCCCCCGCCCTAATTGAATATCCTTGGGGCTGAGAAATAAAGCATGCCCACCCAGTTGGTACATCCCTACCTCGAATGCTACCCGGGTGCGAGTGGAAGCCTTTTGAAAAATCATACCCAGCGTTTTGCCGGCCAGAAGCGGGTGAGCTATGCCCTGTTTCTGCTCCTGTTTTAATTCCAGTCCTACCTCCATAATGTAGGCTACTTCGGCATCGCTAAAATCATGTATACTAATAAAGTCTCTACCTTTAAGTTTATCCCCAATCTCCATAAATCATCTATCCTCCCAAAATAAATCTATTGCCATTCCTGCAGGGCTGCTCGCAAAATTGCCACAGCCTGGTCTACTTCTAACTGGTTTATGTTTAAGGGGGGCACAAATCTCAACACCTTGGGTCCTGCCCCAATTAGGAGCAATCCTTGGTGCATACAGATCTGAACCAGATCTTTAACCTCCCGGTCAAATTCAATGCCCAGCATCAAACCCATGCCTCTAATATCTTTTATACGGTTATCCTCTATTTTGTTAAGGTTATCACGTAGATAAGTCCCCATTTTAATATTATTTTCCATAAATGCCGGAGCAGTAATAGTATCCACCAGCTGATTCGCAACCGCCGTTGCCAGAGGGTTACCGCCAAAAGTGGAAGCATGGTCACCGGCAGCAAAGCCGGTCGCAGCCTTGTCAGCAGCCAGCATGGCGCCTATGGGGAATCCTCCCCCCAGTCCTTTGGCCATGGTAACGATATCCGGGTTTACCCCATAGGACTGGTAAGCAAAGAAGGTTCCCGTCCGTCCAATTCCGCATTGTACTTCATCGAAAATCAGCAGTATCCCTTCCCGGCTGCAAATTTGCCGTATTTCCGCCAAAAACTCTTTCTCGGCAGGATGCACGCCCCCTTCGCCCTGTACAGGTTCTAACATGATAGCGGCTGTGTTTTTATTTATTAATTTCTGCACCGAACTGATATCATTATAATCTGCATAGATGAAACCCTCCGGCAGAGGGGCAAAGCCTTCCTGATACTTGCGCTGGCCGGTGGCTGTTACCGTAGCCAGCGTACGCCCATGGAAGGATGAGTTAAAAACGATGATCTGATTTCGTTCTGCTTGCCCCAGACGGTAAAAATACTTGCGGGCCAGTTTGATGGCTGCTTCATTGGCCTCGGCCCCGCTGTTGCAAAAAAATGCTTTGCCCAGACCGGATAGTTTAACCAGTTTCTCGGCCAGCTCTACCTGGGGCTTTATCCAGTACAGGTTGGAGATATGCCACAATTGGGAGGCCTGGTTACACAAGGCCGCCTGCAATCCCTCATCACAATGTCCCAGGGCACATACGGCAATCCCTCCCAAAAAATCAAGATATTCCTTGCCGTCAGCATCCCATACATAAGAGCCTTTACCCTTCACCAGTGTTATGGGGAAGCGCCCGTAGGTGTTCATCACATATTCTTGACCTTTATTCATTATTTCTTTATTGTTCACAAGTTACTCTCCCTTCTGTCGCTAAATAATAGCTGATAGGAAACTATCTCACTGGGCCTCTGGATTGAGCAGGACTTAAGTCAGGTGGGTAACTCCCCAGTTAATTTTATTCATTTACCACCATGGTGCCAACCCCCTGGTCGGTGAATATTTCCAGCAGGATGGAGTGGGGCACTCGCCCATCAATGATATGGGTCCTGCCTACCCCGCCTGCCACTGCTTCCACGCAACACTGTACTTTGGGAATCATGCCGCCAGCTATCGTGCCACTGGTAATATATCCAGGTACATCACTAAGTTTGAGTACCGATATCAAACTTTCGCTATCACTAGGGTTGTTTAAGAGACCCGGGACATCAGTTAAAAGTACTAATTTATCGGCTTTCATAGCTACGGCAATAGCGGCCGCAACCAAATCGGCATTTATATTATAGCTTTGCTGTTGGCTATCTATGCCAATCGGTGCTATTACTGGTATATAACCATTTTCAATAACCGTCTCAATCACCTGCGGGTTGATATTTTTTACCTCGCCCACAAATCCCATGGTGCCGGAAGGATCAGCTAACTGTGCTTCGATGAGCCCGCCATCCTTGCCGGAAATTCCAATGGCCTTGCCACCGCTGGCATTGATTCCGCTCACGATTTCCTTGTTGACTTTCCCGCCCAGTACCATTTCTACAATTTCCATGGTATCCTGGTCAGTCACCCTAAGACCGTTGATAAAATGGCTCTTTATATCTAACCTCTTGAGCATGGCGTTTATCTCGGGTCCACCCCCATGCACCACGATAGGATGCATGCCCACATATTTCATCAGGACGATGTCCTGCATAACCTTCTGTTTTAAGCAGCAATCTGTCATAGCTGCTCCACCGTATTTTATAACTACGCGCTTCCCATAAAACTCTTTGATATAGGGAAGGGCTTCAACCAGTATCTCCGCCTTTTGCATTGCTGATTTGAACATCTATTAATTCCCTCCAACTAACTTAAATGCCACGCTGAGACGATAGCTGCCGACTACGCGGACTAGTGTAACCTGTGCCTGTGGTTTAAAGACCTCTGCTAGTTCCTTTGCTGTAACTATAAAAACATATATTGATTGTCCTCAATAGTCTGTGTCAAACTATCAGATCTGCGAGTGAGCAGCGTCTGATTATTCTTCTTGATTAGGTCCGATAAGCGGCATTGATGCGCACATAATCATAAGTGAGATCGCAACCCCAGGCAGTTGCCTGCTTATCTCCGGCTTTTAAATCAACCTTTATTACTACTGGATCCTTTTGCAGCTCCTGGCGGGCCCGGTCTTCATCAAAGTCTAAGCCCATGCCATTTTCGGCCATTTTCTGCCCCCCCAGGTAGATGTCCACCCGGGCAGGATCAAATTCTGCTCCCGAATAACCAGCTGCCGCCAGGATGCGCCCCCAGTTGGCATCCTCGCCAAAGACGGCTGCTTTAGTGAGATTGGACGAGGTGATAGAACGGGCAATAGTACGGGCGGTACCATCGCTGTCCGCATTTAGAACCTCTACCTCAATCATACGGGTAGCTCCTTCGCCATCTCGAGCTATCATCTTGGCCAGGCTTATGGTAATGAAATCCAGAGCTGCCCTCATAATTTTATATGCTTCGCTCTCCGGGTCTTCAATGCGGGGATTCCCTGCCATCCCATTGGCCAGAACCAAAACCATATCGTTAGTGGAGGTATCCCGATCAACACTAATCATATTAAATGACCGATTCGTGGAATCGACCATCATTTTGGATAAACATTCACTGCTGATAGCAGCATCAGTGGTAACAAAACAGAGCATGGTAGCCATATTAGGGTGAATCATACCGGAACCCTTAGCGATAGCCCCCATCCTTACCGGCCGGCCGCTGATTTCAATCTCAACCGCTATTTCCTTGCTGCTCAGATCGGTGGTCATGATTGCCAGGGCGGCATTGTGAGCACCATCCTTAGACAGGTTGGCAGTTGCGGCACGAATACCCTTTTTAATGCGCTCCATAGGCATTGCTGCTCCAATTACACCTGTCGATGCTACCAGGGTATCCTCGGAGGTTATTTGCAATAGTTCCGAGGTCATCCGGGCCATGGTAAGAGTATCCTCCCAGCCCTGCTCACCAGTACAGGCGTTGGCATTGCCGCTGTTAACCACAATGGCCTGCGCCTGCCCGTTTTCTAAATGGGAGCGGTTTATATCAACACATGCGGCTCGAACTTTATTGGTCGTAAATACTCCGGCCGCAGCACAGGGTTGTTCAGAAAAAATGACCGCTACATCTTTTTTATCTTTTTTCTTAATTACGGCCTCCACTCCCTCAGCCAGAAACCCCAGCGGTGCAGTAACTGATCCGGTAATGATCTTCATCTCTATTCCTCCCCCAATAGGGTACTAAGCGCAAGCTTATCCCCTGAACATTTGTTAATTTTTTCCACCTCTATGGGTGTACACCGGCGAACCGCAGGCCGGTAGTCTCTTCTATGCCCAACATCAGGTTCAAGTTCTGAATAGCCTGCCCGGATGCTCCCTTGCATAGATTATCCAGGGCTGAGACCAGAACGACATTGCCACTCTCTTCATCAGCATATACCCCTATTTGCACAAAATTGCTGCCATAGACCCACTTGGTATGGGGGAAAATACCTTCTGGTAAAATATCTACGAAGTATTCCAGCCGGTATTTATCCTCCAGCACTTCTTTTATATGCCCAGCTTTTATCCCTGGTCTCAAACGGCAGTAGCAGGTGCTTAAGATACCTCGATTCATTGGCACCAGGTGGGGGGTAAAGATCATGTCCACTGCCTCTCCTGCCGCCAAGCTTAATTCCTGCGCGATTTCCGGGCTGTGCCGATGAGTTCCCACTCCATAAGCCTTGATGCCTTCGTTTACTTCGCAGAAGTGGGAACTGGCCTTCGGAGACTTTCCTGCCCCGGATACCCCGCTTTTTGAATCTACTATAATGCCTTGCTTCTCAACCACCCCAGCTTCCAGCAACGGAGCCAGGGGCAGAATAGCTGAAGTAGGGAAACACCCGGGATTGGCAATAATCATAGCTTCTCTTATCTTGTCCCGATACAATTCCGGCAATCCATATACAGCATCAGCCAACATCTCCGGAGCCGCATGTACAGTCTCATAATATTTCTCGTAAACATCCTTATCTTTAAGTCGAAAATCCGCACCTAAATCCACACACCTGACACCTGCTCCGGCAAGTTCCTGTACCATTGGAACTGATAAGCCATGGGGGAGAGCCAGGAATACCGCATCGCATTTACTCTTCAGGTAATTCAAGTCGGTAGCTTCGCATTTTAGATCAGTAACCGCTCTCAGGTGGGGATAGAGCTCCGCCATATTTCTGCCTATATTCTCGGTGGATGTAACTGCCACTGCCTCCACTTCATCATGACCCGCAATTAGCCGTAGCAGTTCGGCAGCTGTATATCCATCACCAATTATACCAACCTTATACATGATTGAACCCCCTTAATTTCTACACGCTTGTAATTATACATTCGTTTGCATAATCTTGCAATGCTTATATCTAGAATTATATTTACCGTTTTTAGAAATATTATAGTTAAAAGGTTGACAATATCTTGACCAGCTTATAAAATATACTATACGGGTATACTATTCAAGAGGTGGGTTATGAATATCAATCAGGCTACGGATTATGGCTTTAGAGCGGTGCTCTATCTGGCCCGTAATTCGGGAAAAAAGTTGGTGGAAGCTCAAACCATTGCTCGCGGTGAAGTGGTTCCTATGCGTTTTTTACTTAAGATTATGCCCTCCTTGATCAAGGCTGGTATTGTAAGGTCACAACGAGGTGTAGGGGGTGGCTATGCGCTGGCTCGAGATCCGCAGGACATCACCCTGTTGGATGTCCTGGAAGCCATTGAAGGCCCTATTTGCCTTAACCGGTGTCTGGATGACGACTACTGCAGCAAGCAAGGCCCCCCGGACTGTAGAATCCACCAATCATTAAACGCTATTCAGAATAATCTATCTCGGGAATTTAGTCGTTACAATTTTGCCGATTTACTGGATTAACCTGTCCATCGGCAGCAGTCGATTAAGATACCATAGAGGATATGCCCGTGAATTAAGCCCGGAAAACTGGTATGTTTATTAAACGAAATTTTTTGAAGGAGGTTTTTTACATGTCAACAATGGAGAATCTAAAAGAGGCATTTGCCGGTGAATCGCAGGCCAACCGCAAGTATTTGGCCTTTGCACAAAAGGCTAATAAGGAAGGCTTTGAGAAAGTGGGTCGTTTGTTCAATGTTGTTGCCGAAGCGGAGACCATCCATGCTTTGAAACACCTGCAGACCATGAAAGCAGTGAACAGCACGGTTGATAATCTTAAGGAAGCAATTGCCGGTGAGCATCATGAGTTTACTGATATGTATCCCGGTTTTATTGCCGAAGCTGAAAAAGATGGCAATCAACAAGCCAAGGTTTCTTTCCATTTTGCTAATGAAGTAGAAAAAGTTCATCACAAGCTTTATGAAAAGGCTTTGCAGGCCGTGGAAAATAAGCAAGACCTGCAGACCGAAGCATTTTTCCTCTGCCCGATATGTGGTCATGTAGAGGAAAACGAAGCCCCCGGCCGTTGCCCCGTGTGCGGAGCTCCGGGCAGCAGCTTCAAGCAATTCTAATTAATGATCACAACAAAGGTAACAGGAACGTCCCCCTGTATTATTATGGGTAACCCCTTGAGCGCTTATTTCATATGCTAAGGTGCAGGCACTTATTTAGGCCTGCATGAACAGCTTGCCGGGGTATCCGGGGGCTTTCATATAAGAAGCCGGGAGAGCTTGTCCTCCCGGCTTCTGACTGTTATAAGGGGCGGCTAGCACATTATTGCTAAATCCATTTCATCAACGCAGCTTTGTAACCGTCCATCGGGGGTATTGCTCCTGCCTTGCACTATAGCAACAGCTAGCTATGTTTCAATTTCTTATAACTTCTCAATCTTGCTGTCACAGGCCCTGGATATAATTCAGTTCACTGCCGCAGGCAGCGCAGTGCCGCTCCTTTATCCCCCTAATTTCAATATGATATGTGTCTCTGGTAATAAGCTCATTCCCACAGTTTAAGCAATAGGTGTTATTTTGCTCGCCAGGCAGGTTGCCGGTGTAGACGAAGTCCAGGTATTCCCTGGCAATCTCCCGGGCATGTTTAATGCTTTCTTCCGTCGTCGCAGGCAGGTCCAATTTATAGGCGGGATGATATCTGGACAGATGTAAGACTGTCTTTCGGTCCAATGAGGCCAACCAACTGGATAATGCTCTCACTTCTGAATCTTCATCGTTCTGTCCGGGTATCAGCAACGTGGTTATCTCCACATGCGACCTCCCCATTATTCTTTCTACCGTATCTTTTACTGGCTGTAGTTTGCCCTTACAAAAAGAGGGGTAGAATCGTTCGTTATATGATTTCACATCTATGTTAAAAGCATCGATATAGGGCAAGAGCCTTTCCAGTGGTTCCTTTTCCAGATAACCATTGCTCACCATTACCGTTTTCAAGCCCTGCTCCTTTAGGCGGGGAGCAGTTTTCAGTATATACTCATACCAGATGGATGGTTCATTATAGGTAAATGCCAACCCTATGGAACCTTCGCTGCGGCTCTGCACGGTAAATTCCACCAGCCTCTCCGGCTCCATATAACGGGTTGGAGGTGTACCATGGGCGATGGAATAGTTCTGGCAAAAGGAACAGGCCAGGTTGCATCCCAAGCTTCCCGCGGATAGGATATAATTGCCTGGATAAAAATGAAAGAGGGGCTTCTTTTCGATGGGGTCCAAGGCCAGAGAGGATATTTCGCCATAATTGTGCGTCAAGAGAATCCCCGCCTGGTTTGTCCTCACCCGGCACAAGCCCGCTTGTCCTTCTCTTAACTTGCAGTGGTGCGGGCAAAGCGTGCAGCGCAACACCCCTTTGTCGAGCTTCTCATAGAACATAGCTTCAATTGCCATCATGACTAACCCTCCTTCATTCGATTGGGCCGCTGATTGCGCAGCAGCTTAATCATAAACGACGTTTATATCAGTCCCCGGCGGATGATCCCATTTTACCAACCCATCCGGTTAACAATTAGGTAAACCTCTTCACCTCAAAACGCTGGATGGAGTATTTCTCCCCGGGTGAAATGCCCGCCTTCTGCAGAGCTATCTTTAATTGTTGTTCCACCGTGTCTACTCCTTCCAGATCGGGAAGCAGCAGCCCTCTACGCCTGCCGGTGCTCACAATAACTCCATAGCGTTGGGGGTCCAGATCTTCCCTGCTACAGGGTTCGGGTTCAGCTAATATATCCACTGAGTATACCAGGGTTGGCAGCTCAGCCGCTTCTACCGCGGGGAATCGGGGGTCTTTTAGTGCAGCTGCCAGTGCATTGTTGCTGATCTCCTGGGCCAGATTCTCATAAGCGGGCAGAAATGTCCCTATACAACCTCTCAGTTGACCCTGTTTTTTTAGGGATACAAAGACACCGGCTCGTTCCTGCAGCAAAGCATCCATCTCTTGGGGCAGCTCTGCCGCCTGACCAGTTTGCAGATAGTTTTCCAGGGTCAATCGCGCCCACCTTACTGGCGGCGATTCAGACAGGCGTCTGGATGCGGCCAGCTGCGCCTGTTTAGTGGTGAGCGTTTGCAATAGACTGGGCCTGGGGTTACCCGGACTTATGCCAACGGTGAGATATCCCACTCCGAATGGACCCTCGTAACTAAAAACGCTGGTCTTAAAATCACAACCATCCAGAGTACCAAGCATTATTATGATAGAAGCGTAACCGCACTCCCCTGCGTTTTTACGCAATTTCTCAGGTAGGTTGAGAATTCCCTCTACATCACTTTTGGCGAGCAGATCCTTTACCATCAAGTCAAAACGACTGCCATCGGGGTGGTAATCATAAGGCCCCTCATCCTTCAGTCTATGGGACATGTCGCCGGAAGCAACTATGGCTATCCTTCTGCCCAGACTTTCGGCCGCATCCTGTATTAATTTCCCCAGGGTATAAAGTTCAATATTATCCAGGAAGCCTACGCTTATAGCAACTATGGGCTTGTCCCCCAGACCGGCTTTTTCCAGGTAGTAGAGGGGAACCATTATCCCATGGTCGATGTCAGGGTTTAAGTTATGGCGGCGGCCTACCTCCCGATCGATTCCGATCAGATTGATACCTTTTTGTTCAGCTCGTATCCCTATTTCCTTTAATAGTTCCAGGTCGTTGCTATGGCTTGTCCCTACATCAGACCGGCCAAAGTTAGCTAGGTTACCGCTTAGCCGGGGCTCCATAAGGCAGGTAATACAATCTGAGAATACATTCCCGTGGGGGGTAAGAAATACCACTGTATCCGGTAAGCTAAGGACCAATTCGCGGGCCAGAGACTGCATACCCATAATGGTGGCCTCTGCTTCTTGTGCCCGATCTTTTCCTACTTCAGGTATGATTATGGGGGGGTGGGGTGTTAAAACCGCATAAGTAATCATTAGCGACCCTCCTTTGGTACTTTAATTATGTTGCCTGTTTATAATCCTATTATCCATCAAGCAGTGATTTGGCGATACCCGAAAATATGGCCAAGGCAACTTTCTCCTGATATTCGTCGGAACTGAGCAGTTTTTCTTCTTTGGGGTTGGATAGAAAGCCTACCTCCACAATAACCGCAGCCATTTCGGTTTTGTCGGTTACATAGTAGTTTCCGGTTTTAGCTTTGCGATTAGTATTCCCCAGCATGGTTGTTAATTCATCCTGAATAGTAACGGCAATTTTTTTGGCTTGCTCGCTGTTGCCATTGTAAAATGTCTGGGCTCCTGACCACCTGGGGCTTACATCAGCATTGGTGTGAATACTGATAAAAATATCGGCCTTATTTCCTTCGGCTATGGCCACCCGCGCTGCCAGATCTTTGCGCTTTCTTTCCAGAAGGCTGCCGGAAAAATTCTCCCCCGCCAGATCCACATCTTTATCTCTGATCGTAACCACTAATGCTCCTGATTGGCTTAAAAGGTCTGTTAGTTTGCGGCTGATGGCCAGAGTAATATCTTTTTCTACATTTTTGCCCGGGCCGATTGCACCTGGATCAAAGCCTCCATGCCCAGCATCCACCACAATTATATGGTTGGTCAACGTATAAGATATTACCGTCTGTTCAGGCGGGTTACTCAAATTCACACCCCAGAAACACAGCAACGGCAATAATATAATTGCTAAAATTATACTACCCGGCTTCCTTTTGAGTATCAAAACCCTGCTAAACAAATCCATACCTCCCCGGTCATGATATTTCTTATATATGCCTGGTAGGTAAATAATATATGAATTGCAGCTTTCCAATATTTTCCCCCAAATGACATGCATAGCAAATTCCTGCCATCTGCATTGGCATTTTGCCGATAAAAAAACCTCTCCGCAAGGAGAGGTTTTTGCTTTTGTAATTAACGTTTTGAGTATTGGGGGGCTTTGCGGGCCTTGTGCAGACCATACTTTTTTCTCTCGGTCATGCGTGGGTCGCGAGTAAGGAATCCTGCCTTTTTCAGACTACCACGTAATTCCGCATTAGTTTTAATTAAAGCCCGGGCAATACCTAACCTTATGGCTCCGGCCTGGCCAGTAACTCCACCACCGGCTACCCGGCATATTATATCAAATCTCCCGGTCATATCGGTCAATTCCATCGGCTGTAAAACAATCAGTCGGCTGGTTTTATTAGGAAAGAAATTTTCAAAATTTCTATCGTTTATAGAAATACTTCCACTACCCGGAACTAATCTTACCCTGGCTGTTGCTTTTTTTCTTCTTCCGGTTCCCCAGTATTGTGCCTTAGACATATTGCTCCTCCTAACCTCTCAATTCCCGAACTTCGGGTTTTTGGGCTTGATGAGGGTGTTCGCTCCCCCTGTATACCTTGAGCTTTTTATACATAGCCTGACCTAAACGGTTGTGGGGAAGCATCCCTTTGACGGCCGTTTCGATCATTTTTTCCGGCTTCTTCTGTAAAAGTGTCCCGTAATCAATCTCCTTCAGTCCACCCGGATAACCGGTGTACCAACGGAGCTTTTTCTGGCTAAGCTTATTCCCGGTGAGTCTTATTTTCGATGCATTTATTACGATTACGAAATCTCCAGTATCAACGTGAGGGGTGTAAATAGCCTTATGCTTGCCTCTCAGTATCGAGGCTACTTCGGAAGACAATCTTCCCAGAGTCTGGCCAGTCGCATCTATCACGTACCATTTGCGTTCAACCTCTGCTGGCTTCGCCATATATGATTTCACGATTTTCCCTCCTGTATATCATTACCTGGGTGCACATACTAACCGCCTCTATCTGCTCTGCTTGTCAACGGGGCAGGAGACAAACAGTAGTTTTAGAGACTACCTTTTAATTCTATCTATGTTTAACTCCTTTTGTCAAGAAAGTCACGGTATTTTCGCAAAAATTTTAATCTATTGCTAGTGTAACAAGGGGACGGTCCTTTTGTTATATTTGGTTAGATGCAGTCTTTGTAACAAAAGGACCTTCCCCTTGTTACATTAATAGCTTACCGATAGCAAATACAGTCCCTGGGCAGGAACTGTGGGTCCGGCCCGTACCCTGTCCCGGGAATGAATTATCTGAGCCACTTCCTCTGCTGATATGCGGTTGCGGCCAACCTCCAGTAAAGTACCCATTATTATTCTTACCATATTGTATAGGAATCCATCCGCCTCTATATCCAGACGCAAGAAAGATCTGGTTTCCTTTATTGTACAGTCAATAACCGTACGCTCAAAAGTTTTGGCACTGGATCCACTGGCACAAAAGGCCTGAAAATTATGCCGTCCCTTTATCAACTCACAGGCCTGACTCATAGGTGTTGTTTCCAATGGTTCTCTATTACAATAAGCATATTGGCGATAAAAAACAGCCCCGGGCTTCTGCCTGAAGATGTAATAGGCATACCGTTTACTAACCGCATGGATTTGAGGATGGAAATTATTATCTGCCTTGCTGCTGCTTAAGACCCGTATATCGGCCGGCAAAAAGGTGTTTAAGGCTGGAGTCCATTTAGCAGCAGGTATAGTAGCAGAGGTATTGAAAGCTATTACCTGTCCCCGAGCATGTACGCCGGCATCGGTACGTCCTGCAGAGCAGATAGTAATTGGCTCACCCGTAAGTTTACAGATTTGTTGCTCTATCTCCGCCTGAATGGAATGCGCATTATCCTGCCTTTGAAATCCATGATAATTACTGCCATCATATTCGATTATCATTTTAATCCTGGTCATTCACTCACCCCTGCTAATACGCGGAGAAGACAAGTTGATATGAAAATGGCACCATCAGACCTGCCTAAGCGGTCGAAACTCTGTATGGGGGGAGAAACATACTCCATCTCAAATTATGATCCACACAGGGCAAGCGTCCTGCGCACCCATCTTATTGCTTTTGTTCCTGACAAAAGATTAGGAGGATATATTATAATCCTCCTTGAATACCTTTTTAAGAGTTCAACCGCTCTTCCCTTTTCTCTATGCTCTGATCTCCGGTACAGTCCGGGTTATGCTTTAATCTACAAGTTCAATTATTGCCATGGGTGCTCCGTCTCCCTTGCGCACCCCGGTCTTGATAATTCTGGTATAACCACCGGGACGTTCTTTATAGCGCTCCGATATAGTGGAAAACAGTTTATATACTACTGCATCGCTTAGCAAATAGGAATCTGCTTGGCGGCGAGCATGTAAATCACCTTTTTTAGCCAGGGTAATCATCTTTTCAGCGATACTGCTGATTTCTTTAGCTCTGGTTTCTGTAGTAGTTATTTTTTCATGCTCTAATAAAGAGGTCACTGAGTTTCTCAGCAATGCTCTCCGATGATCGCTCCTGAATCCCAGTCTACGATAACTCAATGGAAACCCTCCTTTCTACTCTTCTGATTTCTTAAAGGTTAATTCCAATTCTTTCAGTTTCTTCTCTATTTCTTCCAGGGACTTCTGACCCAGATTTCTGATCTTACTCATTTCCTCCCGGGTCTTTTCAATTAAATCGCCCACTGTGTTGATACTGGCTCGTTTAAGTCCATTGGAGGCACGTACCGAAAGTTCCAGTTCCTCTATAGACATCTCCAGAACTTTATCTTTCTTTTCTTCTTCCTTCTCAACCAATATCTCTACCTCAGAGTAGGTATCATCAATTTCTGTGAAGAGTTTCAGGTATTCAATCAGGATCTGGGAGGATAAACTTAGAGCTTCTTCGGGTCTAATGCTGCCATTGGTCCATATCTCCAGAATAAGCTTATCATAGTCGGTCCGTTTACCCACCCGGGTATCCTCAATTGTATAATTAACTCTGGTAACCGGTGTAAATATAGAATCAATCGGGATCAACCCAATTATCTCATTATTTTTCTGAGGTTGCTGATCTGCACTTACATAGCCCCGGCCTCTTTCCACAGTCATTTCGATCTCAAGTTTGCCGTCTTCATCCAGACGGGCAATAAGTAGTTCGGGGTTCAATACTTCTACTTCGGCATCTGGCTCTATATCACCAGCGCACACGTTTTTGGGACCTTTTTGTTCTATGCGAATCAGTTTGGATTCATTGCTATCGTAGCGTAATACCATCTGCTTTATGTTTAATATCATCTCCGTGGTATCTTCCAATACTCCGGGAATGGTTGAGAATTCGTGTAACACCCCATCAATTTTAATGGAGGTAACAGCGGCTCCCGGCAAAGAAGACAGCAGAACGCGGCGCAGGGAATTTCCCAGGGTGGTTCCATAGCCTCGTTCCAGAGGTTCAATAACGAATTTTCCATAGTTCTTCTCGGTATCCTTGTCAACACACTCTATCCGCGGCTTTTCCATCTCTAGCATTAATTTATCCCCTCCTTCTTTCTTAGAGGTTTATTAAACATAGATATCTTATCTAGAGTACAGCTCGACAATCAGTTGTTCATTAACTGCTGTATCCACATTTTCTCTGGTCGGCAAGGCCAATACCCTGCCCGTTAGATTATCTATATCAACTTCCAACCACTCGGGGGGGGTTTTGTAAGCTCCGGATGCTTTCAACTCCTGGAACTTGGGCGATTCAACACTACCGGGTTTGACTTGTATGGTATCGCCGACTGTTACTAATATTGATGCAATATTGGCTTTTTTCCCGTTTATGGTGAAATGATCATGGTTAACTAATTGGCGGGCTTCCTTGCGTGAGGAGGCCAGACCTAACCTGAAAACCACATTGTCCAGGCGCCTTTCTAGTAGAATTAATAGGTTCTCACCAGCTATTCCTTTTTGGCTCTCGGCCTTTTTGAAATAGTTGTGGAACTGTTTTTCTAAAATTCCATAGATTCGCTTGGTCTTCTGTTTTTCTCTCAATTGGAGCCCATATTCACTGGTTTTTTGTCTGCGCTTTTGGCCATGCTGCCCGGGCACAAAAGGTCTCTTCTGTACCGCACATTTTTCGGAATAGCACCTATCCCCCTTGAGGAACAACTTCTCCCCTTCGCGGCGGCACTGGCGACAGACTGAGTCAGTATATCTTGCCACTAACCACTACCTCCTTAAACTCTTCTTCTTTTAGGCGGCCTACATCCATTATGGGGAATAGGGGTAACGTCTTTTATAACGCTTACTTCCAAACCCGCTGCTTGTAAAGACCTTATGGCTGCTTCGCGTCCAGCTCCTGGACCCTTTACAAAGCATTCCACTTCTCGGAGACCATGCTCCATAGCTGCCCGGGCAGCATTTTCGGCTGCCTGCTGGGCGGCAAAGGGGGTGCTTTTTCGTGAACCCTTGAATCCAACGGTTCCAGCACTGGCCCAGGATATAGCGTTTCCATGTTTATCTGTAATCGAAATTATTGTATTATTAAAAGTTGATTTGATGTGAGCTATACCTTCTGCAATGTTTTTTTTCTCACGTCTTTTAACCCTGACAGTTGCAGTCCTTCGTGCCACTCAATTATCCTCCTTCTTAAGGCTATTTTTTCTTACCGCCGGCGGTGCGTTTAGGGCCCTTCCGTGTACGCGCGTTGGTTTTGGTCTTCTGCCCTCTGACGGGTAACCCACGACGATGACGAATTCCTCTATAACAACTTAAATCCATCAGTCTCTTGATGTTCATACTGACATCCCTGCGTAGATCTCCTTCAACTACGTAGTTCTTGTCAATTATCGCTCTGATCTTGGCAACTTCTTCCTCGGTTAAATCTTTCACCCTGGTATCTGGATTTATACCTGCTGTTGCCAAAATCTTCTGAGATGATGATCGCCCAATCCCTAGTATATAGGTAAGGGATATTTCTACTCTTTTATCGCGGGGTAAATCAACACCTGCTATTCTTGCCAAACTTCTCACTTCCTTCGGATTTAATTTTTTAATTTCTTTATCCGGCTATTATCCTTGCACCTGTTTGTGCTTGGGATTATCGCAAATAACTGTGACCTTGCCCTTGCGCTTAATAATTTTACATTTATCACATATTTTTTTTACTGATGCTCTAACCTTCACTATATTAACCTCCTTCGCTAATGGTGGCAAATCACACTACTTAAAACGATAGGTTATCCTGCCCCGGTTCAAGTCATAGGGTGACAGTTCCACCATTACTCGATCACCAGGCAATATTCTGATAAAGTTCATTCTCATTTTTCCAGAGATATGGGCAAGGACCTTATGGCCATTTTCCATTTCTACCGTGAACATGGCGTTAGGCAATGGTTCGAGTACTTTACCTTCTACCTCAATAACGTCATCTTTAGCCACTTACCAGACCTCCTTCCCCGCGGATTAAACCATTATCGATTAACTGTTTGATGTTTTTCTTAATGACGTGGTTCGCAGGTATTTCTCCTTTTTGCAAATAATCCAGTACATCATCAGCTCGAAGGGACGTAAAATGTAAATGTCTAATGTTTTTCTTCTTAGGCTTTTCTATTTTACGTAAATCTCCGTCACTGATGGAGAGATACCGATCATTGATTACTCTAACCACCACAAACGCTTTTCCTAAATCCCGACCGGATTTAGATATGACCACTGTGCCCAGTATATCATTAGATATAGTACCCCACCTCCATTATATCAAGGTGAGAATTTCTGGACCCTGATCGCCAACAACTATGGTATGCTCGAAATGAGCTGAATGTTTGCCGTCGCGCGTAACCACAGTCCACTCATCCCCTTTGGTGTAAACGCCATAGGTTCCCAGATTCACCATGGGCTCGATTGCTAGAGCCATTCCCACTTGCAAAGCCGGTCCCCGCTCGGCCTTGCCGTAGTTGGGTACCGGAGGGTCCTCATGCATTTTACGGCCAATTCCGTGGCCTACATAATCTCGAACCACCGAAAATCCAGCATTCTCAGCATAAGTCTGTACCGTATGGGATATAGCACCCAACCGGTTGCCGGCCTGGGCTTGTTCTATTCCTTTCATCAATGCCTCTTCGGTGACTCTGATCAATTGCATGATCTCTGGTTTCACTTCCCCAACGGCTACGGTTATCGCAGCATCACCTGCAAAGCCGTCCACTATAACCCC